>OLNW01001501.1_pt1 | contig 22728 bp, 10 predicted proteins | sample 1672121 | NCBI WGS metagenome assembly OLNW01 (sample SAMEA3136648, study PRJEB25190) | human gut metagenome
ACTTCTCATGTTTGTCAGTGCTGCGAAGTACTGACCGATCGTGCGGTCAAGTCCTGCATTGGCAATCTCCTCACGGTAGATAGCATCTGCATCCTGAACGATACGAACCTTATCGGCTGTTACTTCACCAATGATGCGGATTCCAAGTCCCGGTCCCGGGAATGGTTGACGGAATACCAACTTCTCCGGCAGTCCAAGTTCCAATCCTGCTTTGCGAACCTCGTCTTTGAAGAGGTCACGAAGCGGCTCGATGATTTCTTTGAAATCTACATAATCCGGAAGTCCTCCTACGTTGTGGTGGGACTTGATCACTGCAGATTCTCCACCGAGACCACTTTCTACAACATCCGGATAAATTGTTCCCTGTGCAAGGAAATCAACTGCACCAATCTTCTTTGCTTCTTCTTCAAAAATACGGATAAATTCTTCACCAATGATCTTACGCTTTGCTTCCGGCTCTGTAACGCCTGCAAGTTTATTATAATATCTCTCCTGTGCGTTCACACGGATAAAGTTCAGATCGAACTGTCCTTTCGGTCCGAATACAGCCTCTACCTCATCTCCCTCATCTTTGCGAAGAAGACCGTGATCTACGAATACGCAGGTAAGCTGCTTTCCGATCGCTCTGGAAAGTAATCCTGCTGCCACTGAAGAATCAACTCCGCCTGATAATGCAAGCAGTACTCTGCCGTCTCCGACTTTTTCACGGATCTCTTTAATTGTATTCTCCACAAATGCATCCATTTTCCAGTCACCAACACATTCACAGACATTTTTTACAAAATTATTGATCATCTTTGTTCCTTCAGCAGTATGGAGTACCTCTGGATGGAACTGGATTGCATACAGCTTTTCTGCTTCATTTTCGGCTGCTGCCACAGGACAGTCTGCTGTATGTGCAGAAATCTCAAATCCCGGTGCAATTTTTGAAATATAATCGAAATGACTCATCCAGCAGATTGTCTTTTCAGATACTCCCTCAAAAACTTTGGATTCCCTCTTATCAATAATAACTTCTGTCTTTCCGTATTCTCTGACATCTGCTCTCTCAACTTTTCCGCCAAGAACATGAGACATCAACTGTGCTCCATAACATAACCCAAGAACCGGAATACCAAGCTTGAACAGCTCATCTGTATAAGTCGGTGAATCCGGCTCATAGCAACTGTTCGGTCCCCCTGTCAGAATGATTCCCTTAGGATTCATTGCTTTAATCTTCTCAATATCCGTCTTGTAAGAATAAATTTCACAATATACATTACATTCTCTGACACGGCGTGCAACTAACTGGTTATACTGGCCACCGAAATCAAGAACGATCACTAACTCTTTCTTCAAGGCTCTCCTCCTGTAAAATATGATCTTATAAGATCTTCTTTTTTGTTCCGTACCCTTAATTATAGTAGAGCTTTCCCGCTTTTACAAGCATTATTTCAGTCCTTCCAAACTGTTGTCCTTCCAAACTGTACATATTTCAATCCTCCAAACTGTCATAAATTGAGCTGGCTGACACCTACGGCTCACCATTGCCCACAACACATCACTTAACAATGCAGTGTTCTTCCTCCGGCAAATTATATCTCATGTGAACCCGACTGCAGCTTACCAGGTTTTTGCAACAAAGAAACTACGATACTCCGCACCATCTATCTCTACTGTTTCCCAGATGCAGCTTACCGGATTTTTGCAAAAAAGAAACTCCGATACTCCGCATCGTCTATCTCTACTGTTGCCCGGATGCAATTCACCGGATTTTGCAATAAAAAGAAGCAGTCCTGCATTACCAGAACCGCTTCCTCTTTTCAATCCTATTTTTTTCTATAATCAAGCTGCATATTTTTCAAGTTCTTTCTGTAATTCTTCACATTGATCCGAATACATCTGAAGTTCGATCACGTTATTAAGTCCAAGGTGCATAATGCCAAGCAATGATTTTGCATCTACCACTGCACGACCTTTTCTCATATCCATATCAAAATCATATTTTGAAACTGTATTAACAAACGCTACAATTTCCTCAGGATTTTTAAATGTAATCTGCATCTTACTCATTCTTCTCACCTCTTTATTTCCCGACTATGTAATGCATGAAACCCTTTTCATCTAAATCAGTTGGTATCATATCATATATTTCTATCTTGAAAAGGTGGAAATTCTTTAAAAAGGTGGACTATTTTAATCTATTTTATTGCATTTTTTTGCGAAATTCCGTTGGAAGCATCCCCACTTCTTCTTTAAATACCCGGCTCATATATTTGGGGTCTGAATATCCTGTTAATTCCGCAATCTGATTTAATTTTAGCTTACTGTTCAACAGCAAATCTTTGATCTTTTCTATTCTGAATTTCCGAACTGTTTCTGTAAAACTGCTCTGCGTCTCTTTCTTAAACTGCGTACTCAGATACTCTTCCGAAACGTAAAGCCTGCTGGCTGTCTCTTCCAAAGTAATTCCCTCACTATAATATTTTTTTGCCATCTCGACTGCTTTACGAACCATTGTACTGAAGGCTTCATTTCTCTGGAGATCCTCTTTTTCAAAATTAAAATAATTTAATAATTCTTCCATCGCCCGTCGGATCTGCTTCCAGCTTGTTGCCTGACCTATTTCAAGAATCAGAATAAGCACCTGGATCTCTGCTCCAAGCTCCCATTGGATCTTGTACATATTTACGATATTCAGACTGAAACGGATCAGACAATCTTTCAGTGTCTCTGGAAAGCAAAACTGCCCTTCCAGCATTTCACGCAATTCTTCAAAGCACTTTTCCAACTCTTTTTTTCTTCCTGCCAACGTACAATCTCGTGCCCGTAATTCAAGTTCTGCAGGATATCTCAAAGGAAGAAGTTCCTGTTCTTGTCCCTCTATTCCATTTTCACTGATCAGCACACCTCTTCCAAGTGTCAGATTCCACTGCCGCAATAACGGTATTTTCGTCCGATATCGCCACAGATCCATCATATGATCGATTCTTTTCCACACGCAGACTACATCTCCATTGAGATTGCTGCATAACATAGGGACAATATTTTCCTGAAAGTATTTCTCTGCCATTTCAAATTCTGCTGTCTGATATACGATCACAAATATTTCCTGCCATACTTCCAGTGGAAGAATGCAAACTCTAAATTTATTTTCCTTTTGCAGACTTCTTTTCAGCAAATGAACTGCTTCTGCTTTATTTTTTTCAAAATCTTCCCCCAACCACAAAATAAACATCCCACAGGGGTCTTCCACAGTAAATCCGTAAGTTCTGACTGTAATCTCATTTAATTTATTCTCTGGCTGATACTGCCCGTTCATACACCCGATCAGGAGATTTTCCACTGTAAAAGATGCATTCAGCCAGTACTCATTTCTCATTTTTTCACGAATCTGCATCAATGCCTTTTTTAACTGGATCGGTCGGATAGGTTTCATAATATAACCGTCCACGCTCAGTTCAATCGCCTGCTTTGCATATTGAAAGTTTTCCGTTCCGCTTAGAACTACCACTTTAAAATCAAATGCTTCCGCACGAAGTTTCTTCAACATCGACATTCCATTCATTCGTGGTAATTCTATATCCATAATCACCAGATTCGGACGTAATGCACTGATCAGCTCATAACCAGACTGTCCATTCACGGCTGTTCCCACCAGTTCATAATCGGAATCAACTTTTTGCAGGATTGACTGTATCTGCTGCAGTATTTTTTCGTCTTTCTCAATAATTACAGCCCGCACTTATCTGCCCCTTTCAAGAATCTTACTGCCTGCTTTCGTTTATCTTGTCGTCTATTTCATGGTTTCATCATTATTTGCATTATAACATATCTTCCTGCTATCAGAAAAGAAAAAGCAAAAGGACTTTGAATCCCTATATGCTCCTTTGAGATTCTGTCCTTCTGCTCTCTCTAAACTAAATTCTATTTTTCTCTCATTTATCTGCTCTCATTTACATCTGTCGCAAATGTTGATGGAGATATTTTTCTCTTGTTGCCATCCCACCTCTGATATGTCGTTCTGATTTATTCATGTCCAACACTTTTCGTGCCTCCTGTGCCAGAGAGGGATTGATTTGAAGAAGCCGTTCGGTGACGTCTTTATGTACCGTACTCTTACTTATCCTGAATTGCTTCGCAGTCTGTCTCACCGTCGCACTATTTTCTATAATATAGTCTGCGATTTCCACCGCCCGCTCCTCAATATAATCTCTCATGGAAAAGCCCCTGCATCGTTTATTTTTTACAATCTATGCAGAGGTCTGAAGATGTATGTCTGAATTGTATATTCAGACAATATCTCCTGATCATCCGCGACATATGGCAATTCATATACAGGGGGCACTTAGTTTTTCTTCCTTATCCCCCGGATCGCCAACACGATTCCCGTCCATATAATCGCCGTTCTTGCCAGCCACTCAACTTCGCCGCCAATGATATAACAGATCAGATATATGATAACTACAGCAACAATTATTTTCACAATATTATCTTTTTTCTCTTTCTCATTCTGCAGACGTTCTGACACAGCTCCGATGGTATTCTGATCTAGATTCATCTTTCTGAAAATAGCTCCAAGGACCTGAACTGCAGGATTCTCGAGCACCCGCTCTCCTCTTCCGTTGGTGATTTCTTTAAAAATTTTGGACATCCAGTTCGTATAAGTTATTCTTCTCATAAATCATATTCCTTTCTGCTGCTTCATTGCTGCCGTATTGATTCAGTCTGTATTCATTTGAGAACTGCATTTACAACTTATTTTTTTAAATAAGCTTTCAAATTTGTGTAACAAAAAATAAGAACCAGATAAGATTTCCTCATCTGATTCTTATTATCTCATTTCAGGTGTCCTTTTGTACGGACACCCGGTTTTTTAATTTAGTATCTTTTTCTTTTCAGCACGGTTACAACCGCCCCTGCTGCCAGTATCATCAGTGCAAATGCTCCTGCGATCGGTGCAGTATCTCCGGTCTTGACTGCTCCGTTAGCGGATGTGCCATTTCCTTTGCCCGATCCATTTCCATTACCTGCTGTATTTCCATTATTCTGACCATTGTTGGAATTACCGTTCTGGTTATCCTTTCCATCATCAGACTTGGATTTTACAACCAGGTTGTTGATTGCATCATGAATCGCATCTGCATAAGCATCTACTTCTGCCTGCTTGGACAATGGCTGATTTCTGTCGACCTTGGCGATCGCATCTTTCAGTGTCTTCACAGTTGCATCTGTATAAATACTCAGATCAGCCGGTACTTTTGCAAGTGCTTCATCCACTTTCGTGTAATCTGCCTTGATCATTTTCAGTGCTGCCTGTGCATTTTCAAATCTTGCTTTTGCTGCCTGGAACTCATCTGCTGATACATTTCCTGTACTGCTGTCCAGTGCCATCAGTGCATCGTAAGCTTCCTTATACTCTGTATAAGTCTCTTCTGTGTAATCTCCTGCTTCAGACTTGAACTGAATCTTATCTCTGTAAGCATCCATATCTGTTGCTCTTAATACAAGACCATCGATTGCATTGCGGATAGACTGTACTGCTTCTGCAATCTGTTCTGCTGTACCGGATGTCTTCAATGCATTCATGTTATCCGCATTTACAGTTGCTGCCAGAACTGTATAGGAATCTGTTGTATAATTAGCTGCTTCATATTTTGCTGCATCACTTAATGCTGCATTCAGTTCCACGATGCTGATAAGATTTGCTTTCGCATCCTGCATAGCACGGATATTGGCATCTGCCTTTGTCTCATCATCAATCTGGCTTTCAGCCTGTGCGATAGCTGCTTTCAGGACTGCATAGCTGTCGCTTGTGTAATTTTCCGCATTGACTTTCTTCATCTCATCAATGACTGTCTGTACTGCGGATGTATCTTTCAGTACAAGTGCTCCTTCTGCTGCCCGCAGAGCTGTCTCTGCTTCCTGTACACTTTCTGTTGTTCCATTTGCAAGAACAGCATTTGCTGCATCCAGTGCATCACTGTAATTCTTCCAGCTTGCTGCTGTATACTTCTTTTCATTTCCCTCATGCCGTTCATTGCATTCTGCGATCACGCTCTTCAGACTTCTCACATCAACTAATGCTGTAATACTGTCTGTATAAGCTGCTTTCTTTGCTGCGATCTCTGTCGGATTAACTCTTGTAGTATTATCTGCTTCGATCAGATCACTCAGAGCTTTCTTTGCATCGGTATATGCTTTGGCAGATGCTGTCGTATAATCATCTGCATTATACTCAACTCCTGCCTGAAGCTCCAGTTCAGCAAGTTCTCTTTCTACTTTTGAATACTCAAGAGCTGCTTCTTTTTCTTCAATCTGAGTCTTCAGCTTTTCTGCTGTATCCTGGGAAAGATTATCTGTATCTTCCAGTGCTGCCACAATCTTATTGAGTACAGTTTCATATGCTGTAAATGTCTTGGCTGTATAAACTTCAACCTCTCCGTCTTTCTGGCTCTTCTTCTCTGCAACTGCCCTGCGAAGTGCCTCAAGAACTGTAGCATTTGCTTTTACTTTTGCCTTACTGCATGCAGTCTTCAATGCACCTGCTGCTGTATCAACTGTATCCTGTGTAGCATACTCATTCGTTTTCAGTTCTTCAGCAACTGCTTTCGCTTTATCTACTGCTGCTTTAGAATCTGTTGTCCAGTTTGCTGCATCACTGCTTCCTGTTGCCGCAATCGCCTCATCCAGCTTTGTCTTGTTAACTGTAGCTGCTGCCTTACTGCTTGTCTTGATCATTGAAATTTCCGGAATATTTTCACCCCAGGTTACTGTTACATCCAAAATTCTTTTATCTGAATCTACAGCAAATTCATTGATTGCCTGGCTCAGTTTACCAAGTGTAACTCTCTGGATATTACTTCCATCTTCATTTGCAATTCTTGCAGTTACAACTGCATCAGATGCTGCTCCATTCTGGATCATACGGATCGTTCTCTTTGCCTCCAGATCAGAAATGCGATAAGTAAATGATCCATTTGCTTCTGACGGCTTGTATACCGTACGGTAATCTTCTTCAAATACATTGGAAGGTACTTTTCCTTTTTCTTCGATCACGGTCGATACGATATCTCGATTTGACTCTGTAGAGATATAGGCTCCACCATTGATCTGGATCTCATAGAAATCAACCCATCTGTAACTGTATGTCTTAAGCGGTACAACTCTTAAGTAACGTCCGCTTACATTCAGCCCTGTCTGCTCTGCATACATATTTCCAGGATTCTCACTGTCATGTGTCAGAGCTGCATAATCTTTTGCTGTATCTGTATTGGCTGTATTCTCGAAAGAATTATTTCCTACAGTCAGCACTGTTGTCCAGTTTGCTGCATCAGGATCATTTGCTACTTCAAATTTTGCATAACGCAGGAAATCAAGGCTTGTCTCTTTTACATAGTAACGGATGGACTTGAAGTCGATCGTCTGTCCAAGGTCAAACACGATCTTCTTTCCGCTATCCTGCACACCTGTGATCGTTCCATATGTTGTAAGGTCTCCGTCAAAAACATTATTGACGTTTCCACTTCCACGCATATCACGGCTTGCATCGTTCTGTGCAAAATCACTGGTTACTGTCTTTTCACCAATAAATTCATACGTTACTGTGAAAGCATCCCAGCTTACATCCACTGCTGCATCTGTATCATTATAAAGTCTGATATAACGTGCATCGGCTGCCTGGGACGGATCTGTTACCTTTGTCCACTCTACCCCATTCATAGAAGTCTGTAACTTCAGTGAAGTTCCTGTCGGACTGGTAATTCCTGTCACCGCCTTGATATGTCCAAGATCGATTCCGATATACTTTTCGGCTCCTACGCTTAAGGATGCTGCATTCAGTGATACAGTTCCTTCTGCTGCTGTTCCAAGGACCTCACAGTTCTCGATATTTGTAAATACGTTATCTTTTGTTCCTGTATTATTTACTCTTTCTGTTACCGTAAATTCTGAGAATCTCGCCCAAGTCTGTCGATATTCCAGATTGCGGATACGGATATACTGTGCAGAAAGTCCGTTTAATTCAATATCCAGTACATCAGTTCCTGAAGTTGTTCCTGTATGGGATTCATATCCCGGAACGGCTGTCCAGCTCGTTCCATTTACAGATGTCTCAACTGTATATTTTACAAACTTATCACCATTGGACGGTGATCCTACTGCGATATGTACACTTTCCAATGTTGCAACCTTTCCAAGATTGTATCCAAGGAAATCATCTACATTTACAGCATCACCAGTACCTGTATTAAACCAGATAAATGTACTGTCATTTCCGTCACGAAGGAGTGATTCTGATCCCTGGTAAACACTCCAGCGATTCGGCTTCATTAATGTATAACTGAGTTCGCTGTCGTCTCCGTCATCTGTATTCTCATCTTTGTTGATCGTGATCTCATTAACCTGCAGCCATGCATCTGCTGCATTGTCTGCTGTTGCGATCAGGCGGATACCCATTGCTTCAAAATCTTCCGGAAGATTTTCTTTTGCAACACTTACTTCCTGGTTCTGGTTTCTGACACCTGCAAAACTATTGTTCATGCCTGTAAGCTCCAGATCTTTCCAGGTCTTTCCATCGGTTGTGTACTGCAGCTTTGCCTGATCCATATGATCTTTTCCTGCTCCAAGAAGGAACCGGATATCATTGATCTTGATTGCCTTACTGTAACTTACTCCGATATAGGTACCTGTTGTAATCTTATTCGGTGTCTTATAAATCGCACTTGTGCTGTCATCTCCGTCAAATAAGTTATCCGCAGAGCCTGTCGGTGTGTCTGTACGGCTTGTGATGTATTTACGGATCACTTTGTCCGGATTCAGGGCAAGTTCTGCTTTGCCTGATACATATTCAGCCAGTTTTTTAATAAACGGAACAATATGCTGTACTCCGACTTCTGCGACTTCCTGATAATTTACATACAGGAAATCATGCGTCTTGGACTGTGCGAATGCCGTTTCTCCTTCTGTATTGTATTCCACAACTGCGGATACATCTCCGTTCAGAGAACTCTTTACTCCATTCAGGTATGCAATCGCTGCATCTGTTGTATCTTTCCAACAATCCAGCCAGTAAACAATCTGATTTCTGATTGCCTCATTACCTGATTCTTTATACAATGCTGCTGCATCCTGAAGTGTCTGGAATTCCTGGATCAGATCATCCACATCTGCTTCTGTGACCGTTTCCGTTTCCAGTTTATCTTTAAATGCGTTGAGTTTTTCCTTCAGTTCTACTGACTCCTGAAGCTCAGTTACACGGCTGTCCATATTCTGATTGATCATATGCTTGGACAACTCTCTGAGTGCATCACTTGCTTCTGTCTCTACTGCCGAATTATGATCTACAAATGAAAATGCGTCTTCCCATGTCTGATCTGCATCGGCATCTGTATCCCAGATATTCCATGCATAGGATGCATTTGCAAAAATAGCTACTTTACTTGGCTCTGACTGCTGCATCGGGTTCAGCATGATTCCCTGAATCTTAGACGCATCAACACCACCATGAAGGAATGTGCTGTTACCACCCATGATCAGATGCTTATGTGAGTTATCTGAACAAGGCCAGTTGATCCACATGAAAGGACCTCTTCCTACATTATTTGTAAATGTAGTAGTAAAATTATTTGTAACCTCACCCCAGACACGTCCACCGGTCATAACGATCTGTACATTTTCCGGTACACTCTTCAGGGTCTGAAGTTCACTGGAACTTCCATTTCCCATATAATCATACGGAACGAACGGAAGTGTCATCTTCATATCAGGGTATTCCTGCTTCACCTCTGCCAGCCAGGTACTCATATCGTTCAGAAGTCTTACTTCATTTGCTGCTCCCGGATTTACAAAGTCATCCGCAAGAATCGCAATCTGACGTACTCCTGCATCAATTACCTGCTTAAACTTTGCTTTCAATTTTGCAAGATCTTCATTATAGTGTGCATCTGTATCAAAGCGGAAGTTATTTCCACTCGGAAATGGATGCAGGGCATACACAAATCTGCACTTGGAAGCATTTCCAGCTTCTGCAAGTGGTCTGATCTTACTCTCTAACTCTTCATCTGTATAGAGTTCATCCCAGTTTGCTCTGTGTTTCGGATCATCCTTTGGTGCATAGAAATAAGCATTTAACTTATAGTATCCCCCCCATGTCATCAGATTCACACGATCCTCTGTAGACCATGGATTTCCATAATATCCTTCAATAAATCCACGGCTTACAACATCTGCATAATCTTCAATCGTAAAATTTCTGATCGACAGGCTCTCTGTCTGTGCAAGTACATGATACAGTGTCGTCAGTCCATAAAAACTTGCATCTGTATCTTTTCCCAATACAGCAATCGTATTGTTGTCACTTTTCAGGAAATAGGAATCGGTATGATCAAATAATGAAGTATCTACAGCATATTCATCTACGATCTGATCATCTACTGTTCCGTCCGATCCGTAAACTCCTACATAAATGTTCGTTGCACCACTCTTTTCTGCATCTGATTCTGTCACATTCAGACCTTTCAGTTCTGCAGTCTCTTCAAGTCGTGCTTTTGTTGCATCGTCAATATCCTCATCATAAATGACATTGACATTCTTTTTCAGGATGTAGCTTCCATCCTGATACGTCATTTCCTGAGGATTCGGATAAAGCTTATATGTAACTTCTTCCGCTTCCTCAGCCTTTGCCGGTATTGCAGTCATCGGCAGAACCATTGCCACCGCCAGCACTGCTGCAAGTACCTTTTGGACTCTTCTTCCTTTCATGCTTTTTCCTCCCTTGCAAAATTTAATTTTATTTAACTATCAAATAAAATCACGCAAGTATACAAATCTATTATAACATTACAAGATTTTTTTTCCTTGTCATTACCGTTACTATTCTTCCTTATTTTTGTCTAATATGGAACTAAAAATCACCGGATTTTCAGATACTTCTCTTTAAAATCCGGTGGTTTTCTCCATCTTGAAACTATTCTTTTAATATTCAAATACAGCAACGCCATAAGCAGGGAGCGGATATGCAAAAGAATATTTCTGACCGTCGCACTCTTTCTTCACCGGCTTATAGATCTCGGTTCTCTTTTCTCCAGAACCTCCATACTCTTTCTCGTCGCTGTTCAGTACCAGCTTACACTGCCTCTTCGTCGGCACTCCAACCCGGTAATCTTCTCTTGCTACCGGAGTAAAGTTGCACACAAATAAAAGATTCTTTTTCTTTCCCTTTGAATGTCTGACAAAACTGAAGATACTTCTGAAAATATCATCTTTATTGATCCATTCAAATCCGGCCGGATCATTATCCAGCTCATACAGTGCAGGATGCTTCTTATATAAATGCAGAAGATCTCTGTACCAGTTCTGGATCTGCTGATGTGGTTCTTCTGAAAGAAGGAACCAGTCCAGTTCTCTCTCCTCGCTCCACTCACGCAGTTGTGCAAACTCCTGTCCCATAAAAAGAAGCTTCTTTCCCGGATGTCCTGTCATAAATGCATATGCTGCCTTGAGATTGGCATATTTGTCAAAGCCTTCTCCCGGCATCTTATTCAGCATGGAGCATTTCAGATGAACGACTTCATCATGCGAAAGAACAAGGATATAGTTCTCCGAATATGCATACTCCATGGAAAATGTCATCATATGATGTGCATTTTTCCTGAAATACGGATCCAGCTTCATATACTCTGTAAAATCATGCATCCATCCCATATTCCACTTCAGGCTGAATCCCAGTCCGTCATCCTCCGGGTTTCCTGTAACCTTTGGCCATGCAGTGGATTCTTCTGCGATCATCATCGTCCCCGGATTTCTTCCAAGTACAACAGAATTAAGATGCTTGAAAAACTCAATCGCCTCAAGATTCTGATTTCCACCATACTTGTTTGGAACCCACTGTCCGTCCTGCTTTCCATAATCAAGATAAAGCATGGATGCCACTGCATCGACACGCAGTCCGTCCACATGGAAATGCTCGATCCAGAACAATGCATTTGCAATCAGGAAATTCCGTACCTGCGGCTTTTCATAATCAAAGATCTTCGTTCCCCAGTCAGGATGCTCTCCCTTTCTCGGATCTGCATACTCAAAAGTCGGTGTTCCGTCAAAATCAGCCAGTCCGTGAGCATCCTTCGGGAAATGTGCCGGAACCCAGTCAAGAATCACACCAATCCCATTCCGGTGCAGATAATTGATCATATAAGCGAAATCTTCCGGTGTTCCATATCTGGAAGTCGGTGCAAAATAACCAGTTACCTGATATCCCCATGAGCCATCAAATGGATGCTCCGCGATTCCCATCAGTTCTACATGCGTATACCCCATCTTTTTTACATATTTTGTAATCGCTTCTGCAAATTCACGATAAGTATAAAATCCCTCATCTTCCCTTCCCGGATGCCTCATCCAGGAACCCATATGCACTTCATAGATGGATAACGGATTTTCTTTATTATCCCATTTTTTTCTGCTTTCCATCCAACGGTCATCCGTCCATTTTAAATGAGAAATGTCCGTAATCCTGGAAGCAGTTCCCGGCCGAAGTTCTGCATAATTGGCAAATGGATCTGCCTTATAGATCAGCTCTCCGCTCTGTGTCTCAATACAGTATTTGTACATCTGTCCGTCTTTCGCTTCCGGTACAAAAACTGTATAGATTCCTAATGGCTCCTGCCGCTCCATCCTGTCCGCTGCAGCATCCCATCCATTAAACTCTCCGATCACTGAAACACTCTTTGCATGTGGAGCCCATACTGCGAAATAAACACCCTTTTTGCCTGCTGTCACTTCATGTGCACCAAGCTTCTTATAAATCTCATAATGATTCCCCTGCCCGAAAAGGTAGTGATCCAGTTCTCCTATCTCATAAGGCTGCAGTTTTTTCACTGCCTTCTTCTTTGTAACCATAAATCCACCTCACTGCTCGAATTCTTTCATTGCTTGGGATTTTGCTCCCAACATCATAGCATCATTATACTTGATGTACCTGAAAAAAGAAAGAGAAAACATATTTTTGCACAAAAATAGACAGCCTTTCCCAAGACTGTCTATTAATTCTGACTAAATTTTGTCGTTAAATGTTGAAATCTCGTTCGGAAAGAATAATTCTGTCCGACGAATCTGTATTTCTTCCGAATACTCTCTTCACCAGCTTCTTGGCTGAAGCTTTCTGTGAATGTGCGATTGCCTTATCCATTACTTCTTTTACTTCCGCAACAGTTACTGAATGATCTTCTCTCTGAAGAGAATCAATGCAACTGTAAAGAGCAAGAATACCCATTTCATCAATCTTGTAACCATTCTCCTGGGCATAAGTCTGACCAAATGTTACAAGCTCATCATTAATGAAGATCGGCACTTCCAGACGGGAAGTAAACTTTCTCCTGAACTCACGGTTGGAGGAAAGCAGACGATCTAACGGCTTTCTCTGTTCCTCAAGCACGATCAGAAGTTCTCCTGTATCACGCTCCATTGCCCTGTTCAGCTTGGCGACTGTCTTTTCATTCATCTTTCCTGCTTTTTCAATGATCAAAGCACCACCGTATAATTTATCGAAAATATCTCCGATCTTTTTCTTATTCAGGGACTCTCCTGTCACGATTGCTACCTTACCCTGACGGATCTCTCTCTGCTTCTGGATTGCTTTAACTACATCTACTGCAAGAACAGTCTTGCCATTTCCTTTATCTCCAATAATCAGGAGATTTCCTGTCTTCGACGTTCCCTTCCGGTTTGTACAGTTCTTATCCTGCTCCAGAACATCTACTAACTGTTCGCTCATGCCACGCACAGGAACAAAATAAGAGAATAATTTCTTCTGTTCTTCTGTCAGGCCGGCTCTTGTACCGATTCCGCTCTGAGTTTCCAGATCATATCTTCCATGTACTACAAATCCTGTATCCATGGATAATGCATCTGAAATTTCATCCAGTGGCAACGGAGAAGTCTTACCTGTAGCGATCAGCTTTGCAGTTTCCTTTCTGCTCAACGGTGTCGTAGCCGACATGATATCAATTCCATCATCTTCGTCCGGAATCTCCCGATCATCCGGCTCTTCACTGTGCTTCGGATCTACCTTGAATTCATCTTCAAAATCAGGTGCATCTTCCTCGTCCGGTTCTTCGTCCAGTTCTTCTTCGTCTTCATAGTAGAATTCCTCATCATCTGCTAACTCATCATCATCCGATTCTTCATAATAAGCTTCATCGTCATCTTCATATTCGTCATCATAGATTTCATCTTCATACTCATCTTCATCATAGGATGTATATTCATCTTCTGAATCGTCGTCTTCGTAAGATTCATACTCATCTTCTTCTGAATCGTCGTCTTCGTAAGATTCATACTCATCTTCTTCTGAATCGTCATCTTCGTAAGATTCATACTCATCCTCTTCTGAATCGTCATCTTCGTAAGATTCATACTCATCTTCTTCTGAATCGTCGTCTTCATAGGACTCGTACTCATCCTCTTCATCCTCTGACTCTAAGAAGTCTTCATCTTCAAATAAATCTTCGTCTTCCTCCGGCAGATCATCTAAACGGAGAGATTCTGTCACTTCTCCCATATTTTCATGCGGTTCTTCCGGTGCTTTTTCTATCTCTTTTTCTTCTGGCAAAGACTCCTCTGCCGGAACTGCACCTTCAATTTCATCAATCAGCCGCTGAATATCAGGAGACAGGATTGGAGTATCTTCCGTAACCTCGTCTTCCGGCTCTTCTTCGTATATTTCCTCAGCATCCGCCTCAACGACATCTTCTGCTGATTCTTCAATCGGCTCTTCCTCGGCACCTTCTAATATATCTTCTGCTTCGTCTTCGTCCGGTTCTTCATTCGGCTCTTCGTCCGGTTCTTCCTCGTACGTCTCTTCTACCGACTCATCATATACTTCTTCCTCGGCATCCTCAAGCAACGCCTCTGCTTCTTCCGAATCCCAGTCAGATAAAATCTCTTCAAAACTCAGCTCCTCTGCATCCGCTTCTTCAAAGGATTCTGTATCATCTTCCCAATCCTCAGCAGGTGAATCCTCCAGGAAGTCTTCCGCTTCTTCCATATCGAAGATCTCTTCTTCCGGTTCAGCCGGTTCTGCATCAGCAATTTTTTGCAGTTCTTCTTCTATTGTCCCTGTCTGTGTTTCTTCAATCGGCTCTGCCTCTTCGACTTCTTCCGCCTCTTCTTCAACCGGTTCTGCCTCTTCGACTTCTTCCGCCTCTTCTTCAACCGGCTCTGCCTCTTCGACTTCTTCCGGCAGCTCTTCTGCCACCAGATCTTCAAGATTCAGCTCTTCTGCGTCATCTTCCGTAATATCTGTTGTGATTTCTACAGGGATCCGCTCTTTCTTATCTGCCGCTTCTTCTGATACTTCTCCAGGAATAAGTTCCTTCATTCCGATTGGCACATCACCTGTATGCTTTTCCTGTGAAATCTGATTTACCATATCAAGATCCACGACCGACTCAATATCACCGATCGCACTCTCAAGATCAGAAATATCCGGCTCTTCATCCTCTGCCGCAGATACTTCCGGCTTGCGATGCAGTAACTGCTCCAATGCCTCATCCAGCCGCATTGTATCACCGATCTTTTTCTTTTCCGGCTTACGGACTGGTTTCTCTGAACTTTCTTCTTTTCCTGTATCCTGCTGTCCAATACTCTCAGGAATATCCTCAACCGGCTCTTCTGAAACAGCCTCTGAATGCTCCGTTGCTGCTTCATCCAAATGATCTTCCGGCTCTTCATTTTCTGCAACATACGTCTCAAGATCCGGAATCTCTTCCGTCTCACCGCCATTTTTTTCAAATCTGCGATTATACTTTTCCTGCTGCGAAGGTGTCAGTGGCTTATACTGCATCTTCAATTCCATTGCTTTATATACATATTTGCCTTCACTGAACCACAGGATCAGATCATCACATTCTTCCAGACATTCTGCCGTCATACCTGCTTCCTGATAAAGCTTTGCAAGTTCAAACGCCCATTCTTCAATATATTCTGCCTTCTTAAACTCTTCCAGTGCTTCAATCTGCTGCTCTAACGGAGCCCGCTGTGCCCGTAAGATCTGGTATCTCAGAATATGTCTGTTCGGATCTTTTGGTGCTAACTGCACAAACTCATCATAAAAATCTATTGCTTCATCTACATTCCCCGTCTTCAGTGCAAGAGAACTCAGACGATACAATACCTTCCGGCTTCCTTCTGCCCGATGATAAGCAATCTGCAAAATATCATAGCTTTTCTGATATTCACCGGTCTTTTCATAAATATCACTTACATTCGCAAGCATCATGGCATTGCGAACCCTTCTCCAGTCAATGGAGTCAGCAATCTCCTTTGCTTCCCCGTATTCTTCATTTTGCATAAGCTCTATCATTCGCTCTGACAGTTGCTTATATTCATATTTGTCCACCGCATTCACCTCATTATATTAATGTTTATTCGGTAACTCAAGATCTCTTCATGTCAATTTAACATAAGGCGATACTCTTTCATTAGTGTACCATACCATCTTCCCAATGTCAAAAAAATGCACCTCCAACTACCCTTGAAGATGCATTTTTTATAATATTTAATTTTCTCATTATTTTTATTTTATATTCTGGATCGAAGGTAAATCCTGATACGATTCCTGTAAGACCATTTTTCTTTTACAGCTACTGTTCCATGTTCCTTTACACATCGTTCAGTTCTGTATGTGGTAACTTTATTCAATATATCTGCAACTGCTTTATCTTTTTATTATGAATCTGGTCTTGTATTCTCTCCGTTCCATTTATTTTCATTCTTAATTTTTACCAGATCTGCGAATTAACTTTTGCTCAGGTCTCTTTCTTCACAGGAACCTGCAATCGCCGTACCACTGACATATTGATGAAATTCTGAAACTATACTGTCCATTGGTCCAACCTCCTGTTATCCGTTATTTTTAATCTAATCAGGCATCCGCTTCTTGTACCTTCTTAGTTAAATATCTTTTTTTGATGGTTTTATCTTAACACCCGGGCTTCTATTTGTCAATATATTTATCCGTTTTTTTCGTATTTTTTATTTATTTTTGTTTTTATATATAATTGTTTGAATTTTTAGTTAATTCGTTCTTGCATATCTACGCCTTAATCCTCTGCTGTCAGCTTTTCTTTTACTTTCAAAATTCTTCTGACCGATTCATCAATTCTTTCTTCTGTTAAAGTTCCATTCTGAACAGCCTCTAAAATTCCCTGATATGCCTCCTGAAAATTTTCCGGCATCAAAAGCATATCCCCACCAGCCTCTATAACTCTAACCGAGACCTCTGCCGAAGAATAATGCTGTGAAATTGCCCCCATATTCAATGCATCCGTAATTACAATTCCATCAAATCCCATTTTTTCTCTTAATACATCCGTAATCATAATTTTAGACAGGGAAGAAGGCGTATTGTCTCCTGTCACATTCGGTACTGAAATATGCCCTGCCATAATAATGGCAATATGATTTTCAATGGCATTCTGAAAAGGAACCAGTTCCTGCTGCTCCAGTTCTTCCAACGACTTGTCTGTATAAGCATATCCCTCATGTGTATCTCCGGCTGTTGCCCCATGCCCCGGGAAATGCTTGATTACTCCATACACATTTCCCTCATGCAGCCCATCCAGTACTTTTTGCGACAACGCAGCAACTTTTGCACTGTCATTTCCGAATGATCTTTTTTTAACAACTGTATTTTCCGGGTTAGTAAGAACATCCCCTACCGGTGCATAATCCAGATTGAAACCTAATTCTGCCAGATAATTGCCAATCGTCTGTCCTATTTCGTAAGCTCTTTCCTCATCTGTAACTTCGCACATATCTTCAACAACAGAAACATTCGAGATTCCGCTGCCTGCAACTCTTGCTACAGTTCCACCTTCTTCATCTACACTCAGAAAAATCGGGATTCCACTCTGCTCTGTACTGTACGACTGCGTAGTGTGAAGCATATCTGATAATTGTTGTCTGTCCTCGATATTCCCTGCAAAATAAATCATGCCACCAACCGGATACTGTTCCAGGCATCTTTTTGTCGTGTCTCCCGCTGCCGTTACCTTTCCCATTCCGGTCAATGCTTCCGGCGTAATGATAAATAACTGAGCCACTTTTTCTTCCAATGTCATCCCGGAAATTTTTTCTTCTACCCAGTCAGGCTTCTTCTGTTCCTTTTTATCGGTTGTAGTCTGCTCCACTTTTTCCGTCTTCCCAGCGTATTTTCCGGTTGGGGAAGATTCTTTCATATTCACAAATTTAATACACAATATTAATAGAAAGGCTGCAGCCAGCAGAAAACTTCCGCCGACCACAGCAATAATTTTTTTACTCTTCATATTTAATTCCTGAAATTAACAAATTTCCGCACCTGCAGGCATCTCTTTCTCCGGTGTCATCAGTGCAAAATTTCCATCTGCATCTTCAGCACAGAGCAACATTCCCTCTGAAAGAACTCCGGCAAGCTTCGCAGGTTTCAGGTTGACGAGAACCATAACCTTCTTTCCTACCATCTCTTCCGGCGTATAATATGCCTTAATTCCTGATACGATCTGCTTTACCTGACTTCCGATCTTTACCTGGGAGCATAAAAGTTTTTTCGACTTTTTGACTGCTTCGCAGGCGATGATCTCTCCTACCTGGAACTGCATTGCACCAAACTGCTCGAATGTGATCTCTTCTTTTGGCTCAAGATCAATGACTGCTTCTTCTTTCTTTTCTTCTTTTTTCGGATGAAGTTCCTCTACTTTTTTCAGAACTTCTTCCAGATCCATTCTCTGGAACAGAATTTCCGGTTTTTCTGTCACATGACCATTTCCAAGCTGCTCAAGGATCTTTTTGCTTGTAGATGGCATATATGGCTCAAGAAGTCTTGCACCCTCTGAAATACCCTGGATCAGATTCCATAATACAGTAGACAGACGATCTTTCTTTGACTCATCTTTTCCAAGTACCCATGGTGTAGTCTCATCAATATATTTGTTGCAGCGTTTAAACAGATTGAAGATTTCTGTGATCGCATCTGCCACACGCAGATCTTTCATCTTTTCATCTACTGCCTTTGCAGTATTCTCTACGACTGCCTTCAGGTCAGCATCCACTTCTTCTGCCACGCCTGTATCTGTCACTGTTCCGCCAAAATACTTATTTGTCATGGAAATCGTACGGTTTACAAGGTTTCCAAGCGTATTGGCAAGATCTGAGTTCAGACGCTCTACCATCAGCTCCCAGGAAATCACTCCATCGTTCTCAAACGGCATCTCATGGAGTACAAAGTAACGAACCGCATCCACTCCAAAGAAATCAACCAGCTCATCCGCATAAAGCACATTTCCTTTAGACTTGCTCATCTTTCCGTCTCCCTGAAGCAGCCACGGATGTCCAAATACCTGCTTTGGAAGTGGAAGATCCAGTGCCATCAGGAAGATCGGCCAGTAGATCGTATGGAAACGGATGATATCTTTTCCGATCAGGTGAAGGTCTGCAGGCCAGAGTTTGTTAAACTGCTCAGTACTATTTCCCTCTGCATCATATCCGATTCCTGTAATATAGTTTGTCAGAGCATCCAGCCATACATACACAACATGCTTTGGATCAAAATCAACCGGGATTCCCCACTTAAATGATGTTCTTGATACACACAGATCCTGCAGTCCCGGGAGAAGGAAGTTATTCATCATCTCATTCTTACGGGATACCGGCTGGATAAACTCCGGATGCGTATTGATATGCTCGATCAGACGATCCGCATATTTGCTCATTTTAAAGAAATACGCCTCTTCCTTTGCCGGCTGCACCGGACGTCCACAATCCGGACATTTTCCGTCTACGAGCTGGGACTCTGTAAAGAATGACTCACATGGAGTACAATACATTCCCTCATAGTGTCCTTTATAAATATCTCCTTTATCATAAAGTTTCTTAAAGATCTTCTTTACCTGCTTTTCATGATCCTCATCTGTTGTACGGATAAACTTGTCATAAGAAGTATCCATCAGATCCCAGATTCTCTTGATCTCTCCTGATACCTTATCAACAAATTCCTTTGGTGTAATTCCTGCTTCTTCTGCCTTCAGCTCGATCTTCTGCCCATGCTCATCTGTTCCCGTCTGGAAAAATACGTCATATCCCTGACTTCTCTTATAACGTGCGATCGCATCTGCCAGTACGATCTCATAAGTATTACCAATATGCGGCTTGCCGGATGTATAGGCGATCGCTGTTGTAATATAATATTTTGGTTTTTCTGACATAATTGTCTGCCTCCTTTTAAAAAAAATACCGTCTTCCTGAAGACTTTCATCCTCAAGAAGACGGTTCTGTTTCACCGCGTTACCACTTCTCTTCGTTCCCACTTCACAGTGAAAACCTCCGTGAGTGACCTGCATCCCTCTGCTGCCACTCCTACGCTGTAAAGGGCGAACCCTTTGCAGACTTACCTGAAAGCTCATCTGCACTGCTCAGGAGCCATCTTCCCCTGCCTCCTGTTCATCCCCTCTCAGCCAACAGAACTTTCTTAAGTTCTCCCGGGGATCTCTCTGTAAAACGGTAATCAGGCTACTCTCTCCATCCTTGCTTTTCTACGCTATTCTGCTTTTCGCAATCCTTAGAAAGCGTAGCACACCGCCTCAAAAATGTCAATTCAATCTTTTTGCTTTCTCTTCTTTCTACTGCTTTTTCACTCTCGGGAACCGGATATTTACCCGGAACAAATCTCCATCCAGATACAGGTTGAAAGTTCCGCCCTGCATCGTTGTCAGGCTCTGTGCGATCGACAGTCCAAGTCCGCTTCCTTCAGAACTTCTTGAAAGATCTCCACGGATAAACCGTTCGGTCAGTTCATCTGCCGAAATGTTCAACTGATGTTCAGAAACATTTTTCAAAGACAGATCCACCGTATCTTCTTCCAGCTTCAGATCCGCGTATACCCTTGTTCCCGGCATGGCATACTTGGCTGCATTTCCGAAAATATTCTCCAGAACTCTCCACATTCTTCGCCCGTCTACATGAACAACCGCAGGTTCTGCCGGCAGATTGACGATCATTTTCAGATTCCTTGCCTCAAACTTCTCAGCCATCTCACCTTCCGTCTGCTGGATCATCTCCACAAGATCTACATCCATATACTCCAGAGAAATATTCCCACTGCTTACCTTGGATGCCTCAACAACGTCTTCCGTCAGTGTCTTCAGCCTCTGTGCTTTCGCCTCCAGTATATCCAGATAGCCCTGGATCTTTGGATCTGCAATATCCGACTGCTTCAGGATCGCTACATAATTAATGATCGAAGTCAACGGTGTCTTGATATCATGTGATACATTCGTGATCAGATCCGTCTTAAGACGCTCATTTTTCATTGCCTCTTCTACGGCCATATGGAATCCGTTGGCAATTCCATTGATCATCTCTGCCAGCTTTAAGTTCTCACCTCTTAAGCCTTGCAGCGGGATCTGATATTCCATATTTCCCAATGCAATTTCTTCAATACCTTTTTTCAGTTTCTCCTTGAGTAATAAACCGTTCAGGACAACATAAAATACACCCACGTCTGCCAGTAACACCAGAAGCATTGTAACCCCATTCCTGAACAGCACTGCAATTCCCTGTACAAGGAAAAATCCACATAACAGAAGCACTGTCTTTGTCGTCTTCTTCCGGTTATCATATATTTTATAGATGAACCGCACAATCACTCTCAACAGACTGTTCTTCCACAGGTTTCGTCCCTTGATCCGCTTGATCAGACTCACGTATCCCATAAAGAAGCAGCCCAGTGTAAATACTCCATAAAAATAAATTTCTGCCAGCTCTGCAATACTCAATGACGGAAGATATAAACTTGCTGACATATATGCTGAAGAAACATCCATTCCACGAGCATAATAATACTCAAAATAAGTACCTCCATCCTTCAGATAAGTCGGAATATCATTGATCATCGTATAGATATTTCCATTCCAAAAATGAATCCCGATATAAGAACCAACGATCCATATCAGTACGATCAGCACCGCTGCAATCTCTGTCTTCCAATGATCAAAACCGTTCAGGTGCAGTTCTTCATCTTCCGCAGTTCTTCCTGCCTCCAGTGTCAGCCAGATTGTTGCCCCAAGGAACAGGATAATGCTCAGAACCAACAGCCATGTTGTTCCTTTAAAATACGGGATATTATTATCATAAGCTACCTTATTCTGATAAAACTGATCCTGGATCGTATAAGTTGTATCCACCGCAACCGCAAATACGCTGTTCCATTTCTTTTCACTGCTGTAACTGCGGAGTTTTTCCCATTTATCCGATTTCGATACATTCATATTACTGTTAAAATCTTTTAGCTTTGGATAAATGACCATATATTTAACATCTTTCTCCGAGATCAGATTCTGGACATTTTTCTCCAGCTCTGCATAGTTCTCGTAAGAAGTCTTATTCGTCACTACCTTTTTCGTGTCATTATTCGCATAAATGTAAGTAAAGTTTGTATTGCCTTCCTCTAAATGTTCAAATCCCATCTGATAATTCTGATAATCTGAGTAAATATTCCCCAAAGTATACGCAAGATCATCATAAATGACGGACAGTTTGCCATTCAGACGCGGACTGTTATTCACTACCTGCAAAAGGTTTTCTGCTCCCTGCGGTGCATATTTTTCGATTAATGCACTTCCAAAATTCCAGCAGTCTGTGTACAGGATATTTCCTTCCATGTCCACAATATCAAAATTATAAAAGCCTGAAGATGTATACTTACCGTTCTGAAGT
>OLNW01001509.1_pt1 | contig 22629 bp, 18 predicted proteins | sample 1672121 | NCBI WGS metagenome assembly OLNW01 (sample SAMEA3136648, study PRJEB25190) | human gut metagenome
GTTACCCGGATGGATACGGCTCGGTACCAGATAATCTCTTGCACCTTCCGGTGTGCTCTTTGTCAGCATCGGAGTTTCGATCTCCAGGAATCCTTCATTTGCCATAAACTGACGGGTCAGAGTGGTTACCTGAGAACGCATCATCAGGTTTCTCTGGATATCCGGTCTTCTCAGATCCAGGAAACGGTATTTCAGACGCAGATCTTCTTTTGTCTTGCTGTTCTCTTCGATCGGGAACGGCGGTGTCTCTGCCTCTGCAAGAATACGCAGTCCGTTTGCACGAACTTCGATCTCACCGGTTTTTAAGTTATTGTTTACCGCACCGGAACGTGCTTCTACCACACCGGTCACTGCAATAACAAACTCACTTCTCAGTTTCGTTGCTTTTTCGAATCCTTTCGCATCGATGCTGCCATTTTCAAAAATCAGCTGTACGATACCGGAACGGTCTCTTAAATCTACGAAAATAATACCACCTTTATTTCTGCTCTTCTGTACCCATCCCATCAGTGTTACGGTTTCTCCGATATTTGCTGTGGAAATCTCGGTACAACGATGGGTTCGTTTTAACCCTTTCATTGACTCTGCCATTGTTTCTTCCTCCAATATTAACACTCTATTCGTAACAGTGTGTTTTCACACCAATTACATTCTGTCTGCAAAGAATTCTACGATTTCTTCGTATCCCTCTTCTTTAAGCTGTTCCTTCTGGAACTTTTTGTTTTTCTTCATAACCGCAATCGTAACAACAGATCCGTTTTTCCGATCTTCTTCTGCCTGTTTCAGAACTTTCATCATGCCCTCTGCCGGCATATTTTTCTCAATCAGAAGTGCTTTCTTTGTTCCGATCTGTGGAATCTGGAAACCACGTTCCATCAGCAGCATGATAATACGCTCAAATCCGATGGAAAATCCGCATGCACAGGTATTATTTCCTGTGAATTTGCCGATCATCTCATCGTAACGTCCGCCACCGCCGACGCTTCCGCCGAACTCATCCATGGAAATCTCGAAGATCGGTCCGGTATAATAAGACATACCGCGTACCAGAGTCGGATCAAACGCAATCTTAAAGTCTGCAGCTTTCACAGCGTCCACACTGTTCATGATCAGTTCCAGACCGTCTGCGTATTCCGGATCCAGTACACCTTCCAGTTTTTCTTTTACATAACGTACACCCTGTACATCATTGGTGATTTCTTCAAACATAGCAAGATATTTATCCACACATGCTTTGTCAAATCCTTCTTTTTCCAGTTCTTCTCTGACACCTTCCAGACCGATCTTATCCATCTTGTCCAGAATGATAAATACGGTATCATAAGATTCCGGTGCAAATCCGCTGTAGGCAGCCATTGCTTTCAGGATTCTTCTGTCGTTGATACGGATCGTAAAGTTCTTGAAATCCAGTTTTCCAAGCAGGGTTGTGGTTGCCAGGATCAGTTCGATCTCTGCCAGATTGGTCGGCTCACCGAGAATATCGATATCGCACTGCATAAACTGGCGGTAACGTCCTCTCTGTGGACGGTCTGCACGCCATACATTTCCCATCTGCAGGGCTTTGAACGGTGACGGCAGTTCGTTGGCATGGTTGGAATAATATCTGGAAAGAGGCAGTGTCAGGTCATAACGAAGACCTCCATCCACCAGATCCGCTTCACATTCCGCAGTCTCCAGTTTCAGTTTTTCTCCTCTTTTTAAAATCTTGAAGATCAGTTTTTCGTTTTCTCCACCCTGTTTGCTCGACAGGTTTTCGATATGCTCCACGCATGGAGTCTCGATAGATGAGAAACCGAAAGTACCGTAAGTTTCCTTTATCAGGCGAATCACATAATCACGGATTGCCATCTCTGCAGGCAGGATATCTTTCATACCTGTCACAGGTTTTTTCTTTAATGCCATAATGTAATCTCCTTTTCCTTATTCTTATGGATCATTCTTTGAAAGGCAAGAAATACCTTTACATCAAAATCTTTTATCTCTTCGATCATCATCTGCACCGCCGACTGGCTTTCAAAAGCCTTGCGGTACGGACGGTCTGAAGTCAGTGCTGCATATACATCACAGACACGGATAATACGGGCACCAAGCGGAATCCCTTCTCCCGAAAGATTGTCCGGATAACCGCTGCCATCATAATTTTCATGGTGATGGCGCACCGCAAGAAGAATGGATTCTTTATAGCCTTTTGCTTTCAGAATCTCATAACTCGCCTGCGCATGAAGCCGGACATAATGGATCTCTTCTACGATCAGAGGCGCATCCATATCATCCAGATCCTCCGATACCGCTTCTTTTCCGATATCATGAAGCATCCCCGCTACCGCAAGGTCATGGCAGAATTCTTCCGGTTCTCCCAGTTCTTTTGCCACCTGATACGCCAGGTTGCTGACCCGCATCCCGTGTATCAGCTGCTCATCCAGGCTGTACTGTAGCAGATGCTGCTGATTGACATATTTGTTCACCGCAATCATCCTTTTCCTCCGCATGTCTCTCTTTGGTGTCATCCGTTCAGATATTTCTCTATTCCCACTCTCTTCCGCTCGAGCATTTCATCGATCCGGAGAATATAATTGTTGACATCTTTTACATTCTCCACCCGTTCGATCCGGGTTCCGTGCTCAAACACAAATTTGGTGGATGCTCCCGCACCCGCCGCAAGAATGGTCTGTTTTTCTTCCATAATCAGTATATTGTATATTCCCGCTTTGTCAACCTCTGCGTAACCTACATTTTCAAAATTTCCCGCAATATTCTTCTGGCGGTACAGATAATACGGACCCATGCCCATATTTCTGGCACACTGCTGGGTCATCTCCATGATCTCCTGGCTGTTCTCAAACGACATTTCTTCGTATTTATTTTTGAACAGATTCAGTCTTGTCGCACGTTTCAGTGCCAGAGAATGGATCGTCAGGCTATCCGGATGCAGGTTTTCTACCTTCTGCAGCGTATGCGCCACTTCTTCTTTTCCCTCTCCCGGAAGACCGATGATCAGATCCATATTGATATTGTCAAATCCCAGTTCTCTTGCCATATGGAAAATATTGACCGTATCTTCCACGGTATGTTTTCTTCCGATCACATCCAGCGTTTTCTGGTTCATCGTCTGCGGATTGACGGAAATTCTCGTCACCGGAAATTCTTTCATCACCTGCAGTTTTTCTCTGGTGATGCTGTCCGGTCGTCCCGCTTCCACGGTATACTCTTTGACCCAGGTAAAATCAAAAGTCGTCTGAATGTGAGAAAGCAGTCTGCGAAGCTGCTCCGGTTCCAGCGTCGTCGGCGTACCGCCTCCGATATAAACCGTCGTCAGTTTCCGTTCTCCCATCTCTTCCCGGATAAAGGTCAGCTCCTTGCACAGAGCATCCAGATATTCATCCACCCGTTTCGTCCACCGTTCCAACGGATGAGATCCAAAGGAACAGTACAGACAGATACTCGGACAGAACGGAATTCCTACATAGAGACTGTAACCGTTTTCATAGTCCAGATCCTGCAGCAACGCCTTCTCCCGGTTGGCAATCGTGATCGCCAGAGCGGTTTTTTCGTTGCTTACGCCATATGTTTCCCGCATATACTGCGCGATCTGTGTATTTTTCCATCCCTCTTCGAGAAGTTTCATCGGGATCTTCGTCGGCCGGATTCCGGTAAGATCTCCCCACGGAAGCGTTTTTCCGGTCACCTGGCACAGGGCGCCGTACACCAGACGTTTCAGCACGTTTTTCGTCTCCGGACGGTCTTTTTCATAATCCACAACTACCTGCTGTCTGAAAATCTCCGTGCCGTCTTTTTCGACAGCCAGACAAATCTCCTGACTGCCATAGACAACCAGGAGAAGCATCCCGTACGCTCCCTCCGGTTCTTCCTCTTCCTCATAGAACATCGTAACCTGTGCATGAGGATAAAAGGCTTTCACCAGAGAGTATACATCATATTCAAAATCTTTTTTATTAAATCGAATCGCTATATTGTTAAGCAAAAGGATTGTACCTCTTTTCATATCCTATTGTTGTTTCTTCGTTATGTCCCGGACAGACTCTCGTTGTCTCCGGAAGTTCTTTTAACAGGCGTTTCACACTCGCCTGCATATCGGCACCGCTTCCCGTCGGGAAATCCGTTCTTCCAACACTCTGTGCAAACAGCGTATCTCCTGAGAAGAGCACTTCTTCTTCCGGCAGATAATAACAGCAGCTTCCCGCCGTATGTCCCGGTGTGTGGAAGACTTCAATGGAAAATCCTGCAAGATCCAGTTTTTTTCCGTCACAGACCCACTGATCCGCCAGCAGTACATGAGCACTTGCCCAGCTTCCCGAAAGATTTTTCATCGCATCGGTGAGCACCTGCTGTTCCGCTGCACAGGCGATGACCGGGATCCCGTATTCGTCCCTCAGATCATCTGCCGCCAGCATGTGATCAAAATGACCATGTGTCAGGAGAATCGCCACAGGCTTTCCTCCCATACGGTTAATTTTTTCTTCGATCCGTGCACTCTCATCCGCCGGATCGACGATCAGCAGTTCGCCGTTTTCTTTATTTTTGATCAGCCAGGTATTGGTTCCTACCATCCCCAGTACCAGCTGTTCGATCACTGCTTTTTTCATAGTTTCGGATTACTCCTTTTATCAGCCGGTGGTACGTTCAATATCAAGGACACTCTCCACCTGACGGATCTTTTCCACGATACTGTTCAGTTCTTCCGTACTGTGTACATCAAATGTCATGGAAATCGTCGCGCGTCCCTGTTTGCTCGTCCGGCTGTTGATAGTTGTCAGGTCGATCTTACGCTCGGTAAAGATCCTTGAGATATCGACCAGAAGACCGGTTCTGTTATTGGCATATACATTGATCTCTGCCGTATAAAGTCCGCTGGTCAGATTGCTGCCCTGCCACTCCGCATCGATCAGACGCACGCGTTCTGCCTCGGAAAGATTCATGACGTTGACACAGTCTGTGCGGTGAATCGTGACACCACGACCTCTCGTTACAAAACCGACAATCTCATCTCCCGGAATCGGGCTACAGCATTTTGCAAATCGTACTGCCACATCGTCGATCCCTTTTACAACGATACCGCCTTTTTCTTTCTTCACGATCGGCAGTTTTTCTTTTGCTTCCGCAGCTGCCTCCAGAACTTTCTCATCGGTGATCTCTTTTTTATGCTCTTTCTCGTAAGCCTCAATCAGCTTATTCAGAATCTGTCCTTCTTTTAAGCCTCCGTGTCCCAGTGCGGCAAGCACACTTTCCCAGTCACGGAATCCGTATTTACGCATCACGGCTTCCATGTATTTCGGCTTGGTCAGTTCTCCCAGTGTTCTGCCCTTTAATTTGGCATAGCTGGCAAGCATTTCTTTTCCTTTGAGGATGTTATCCTCTTTCCGCTCCTGCTTGAACCACTGGTTGATCTTATTCTTTGCCTGGGTACTTTTGACGATCTTTAACCAGTCACGGCTCGGTCCCTTGGAATTCTGTGAGGTGATGATCTCCACACGGTCACCGTTTTTGATCTCATACTCGATCGGAACCAGTTTTCCGTTGACTCTCGCGCCAACCATCTTATTTCCCACGGCACTGTGTACACTGTAGGCAAAATCTACGGTGCTGGAACCACGTGGAAGAGTCTTGACATCTCCCGCCGGACTGAAACAGTATACATTTTCATTAAAGAGATCCAGATCACTCTTTAACAGACTCAGGAACTCTTTGTTATCCGACATGTCCCGCTGCCACTCCAGGATCTGACGAAGCCAGCTCAACTTCTCTTCTTCCTGCTGTGCCACCGGTTTCTTGCCATCGGAAGCTTCTTTGTATTTCCAGTGTGCTGCAATACCATACTCTGCGGTACGATGCATCTCAAACGTACGGATCTGGATCTCAAAAGGTCTTCCCTTGGGTCCGATCAGCGTGGTATGCAGAGACTGATACATGTTCGGTTTCGGCATCGCAATATAGTCCTTGAACCGTCCCGGAATCGGCGTATACATCTCATGGATCACACCGAGTGCCGCATAACAGTCCTTGACCGTATCCACGATAATACGCACGGCAAACAGATCGTAGATCTGATCCAGCGTCTTATCCTGGTTGACCATCTTTTTATAGATACTGAAGAAATGTTTTACCCTTCCGTTGACCTCCGCCTGGATATCCGCCTCTTCCATATGTTCTTTTACTTCATCCACAATGCCCTGGACAAACGCTTCCCTCTCTCCTTTTCGGAGATTGATCTTTTCCACCAGATCGTAATAGACTTCCGGCTTCAGATATTTTAAAGAAAGATCATCCAGCTCGATCTTGATCTTGGAAATACCGAGACGCTGTGCGATCGGCGCATAGATATCCATCGTCTCTCTGGCTTTTTCCTTCTGTTTCGGCTCCGACCAGTACTGTGCGGTACGCATGTTGTGCAGCCGGTCCGCCAGTTTTACCAGAATCACACGGATGTCCTTTGCCATAGCCAGGAACATCTTTCTTAAGTTTTCCGCCTGTACTTCCACCTTATCCGCAGAATAATTCAGCTGTCCCAGTTTGGTAACACCGTCTACCAGAAGTGCCACCTCACTGCCGAACTCCCGCGTCAGATCCTCTGTTGTCATCACGGTGTCCTCTACGACATCGTGTAACAGTCCGGCAACGATCGTCTCTTTATCCAGCTCCAGATCCGCCAGAATGATCGCCACACACAGGGGATGAATGATATAAGGCTCCCCGGATTTTCTCTTCTGACCTTCGTGCGCCTTTGCGGCGATCCGATAGGCCTTTTCAATCATGGAGATATCGGTGGACGGATGATATTTTCGAATACTGCGGATCAGTTCCTCATACAGCTGCTCCGGACTGGTAAAATCCTTCATGCATTTGACATTTGCTTCTACTTCTTCGATCTCCTGGATCCGTTCCCCTTCCGTTTTTGTTTTTCCATCTTCCATAGATTCACCGCCTGTTTTCTTTATTTACCCTCGTAACAGATGACAGATTCCACATCGTAATCTTTCAGACGTTCTCTGCCTTTCAGTCCTGCAAGTTCCATCAGAAATACAATTTTTACAACTTCGCCGCCCAAACGTTCCACCATCTTTGCAGCTGCTTCTATGGTACCACCGGTAGCGATCAGGTCATCGATCAGAACGACTTTCTGTCCCGGTTTGATGGAATCTTTGTGCATCTCGATCGTTGCACTTCCATATTCCAGATCATAATCCTGGGAAATCGTCTCGCACGGCAGTTTTCCTTTTTTACGGATCGGCACAAATGGCTTATGTAAATTATATGCCACCGGCACACCGAAAATAAAACCTCTCGACTCGGTACCTGCGATCACATCCACGTCCACATCTTTGATTTTTTCCTGAATCGAATCGATCGCCAGCTGTAATCCGTCTGCATCCTGTAAAATACTGGTTACATCACGAAAGATAATTCCCGGTTCCGGAAAATCAGGAATACTTCTCACATATTCTTCAAGCTTTTTCATAACAATCTCCCTTCTTTATATGAAACTCACCCGTACCGGCAAGTTAGAATCGACAATTAGCGACTACATTATACCATTAATCACGCTTCATCGCAAATTTATTTTACCTGAATCGCTTTGTGCGGACACATTTCCTGACAGCAGAAGCACCGGATACATTTGTGGTAATTATATACCGGCGGCTGTTTTCTGCCATTTTTAAACTGCAACGCTTTTCCTTCCACCGGACAGGCTTCCACACAGACGCCGCATTTCTTACATTTGTCCGTCACAATATACGGTTTCTTCTGAAAATACCGCAGGAACCCATTGTTGAACCGGTTCCACAGATTGCTCCTCTGTTTTTTGCGGTCCACGTTAAAATCCGGATTGCCGAAGCGTTCCACCGCCTCCTGCATCGTGATCTCGCCGTCTTCTGACAGTAACCGGATATTTTCCTCCCGCCAGGTCCCGAGTCCCATCGTCTCTCCGTGCACATTGGTCGGAACCATCTGCGGATCGAGATGTACCAGGTGGCAGTATACACTGTCGATCGCCACCGGATCATTGCCGAGGAGCAGTACATTCATCTTCACCGGATCCCCTGAGGTCGGTCCGTTTCCATCCATCGCCACGATCCCGTCCATCACACAGAACCGCGGGGCGATCAGCTGATTCAGGTCGATCAGCTGTCTTGCAAAGATATCTGCATTTGTATATTGGGTATGTCCTTTGGCTTTGTGAAGCCCGCTGATGCAGCCATAGAGGTTTTTCACCCCGCCGGTCACCCGCTCCAGTGCATGTGTCTTCATCTTACAGAGATTGATCAGCGCATCCGTCTCCTGCACCGGTTTTGCCAGGAAGAATTCTTTTGCCGTGTGTCCCTGCGGATAAGATACCGTACTTCCCTCATTAAAATCAACGATCGTGACACCATAATCTTCCAGCATCTGATCCATGCCGGTGCCTTCCATGACTTTCTTCGCTGACCCCACACCGCAGGAATCACCGCAGCTCAGATGCACATAGCCTTCTTCTTTCAACACTCTTACGATACCTTTGACCACTGCCGGATGGGTAATGACTGCCCGCTCCACTTCCGTTTTTCGTACCAGATTTGGTTTCAGCAGAATCTTTTCTTCTTTTTTCAGGAAAGTTTCCCATCCCCCTAGTAAAGCTATTCCCTTTTTCAGTGTGCTGTAAACCAGTTCTTCCTCATAACTTTCGCAGGAAAGAATCACAACTTCACTTTTCATTCTTTTTGTTCTCCTGTATATATATTCTATCTGCTTTTTAAGCACTGTTCCTGTCTCCGGCTGTCCCGTTTTCACATGTTGTTTCCGCCATCATGTTTACCATATACTTTCTCATCAGATCATTCCCATACTGCGAAGCAGGTACAGCCAGAATGTCAGTGTGAATCCGCTGAAAAATGTCGTCAACATCACAATGCTCGACGCCAGTACCCCCTCATGTCCCATATTTCTTGCCATAACATAAGAACTCACCGTTGTCGCCGAACCAAGCATAACGAGGATCGCGATCAGTTCTTCCTGACGGAAGCCAAGCATCACAGCGATCGGTAAAAATACCGCACACCATACCACCAGTTTGAGCACGGTAGCTGTAACTGCCGGTTTGATCTTTCCAAATGCTTTTTTCACATCAAACGCAGCACCCATCGCCATCAGTCCCAGCGGTGTTGCCAGTTTTCCGAGATTATCCACCGTTTTGATCAGGATCGGCGGACACGGAAGTTTGAACCCTGACCAGATGACTCCTGCAAGGATACCAAGAATGATCGGATTTGTTGCGATTCCCTTCAGCGTTTTTTTGATCAGCGCTCCATCCAGCCGGTCTCTCTCCGGTTTTAAAAATGCCAGCACCGTAACCGCCATGATATTATAAATCGGCACAGAAGCAATGATCATCAGCGGTGCCATTCCGGAAGTTCCGTAGATGTTCTGGATAAATGCGATGCCAAGGATCGCCGCACTGCTGCGGTACGCTCCCTGCACGAATTCTCCCTGAATACTTTTATCCTTCCAGAGACAGGAGATCAGAATGGTGATCACGATACAGGCAATCGTTGTCAGTGCACAGTATGCCACAAACGTACCGTTCCACACATCCAGAAAATTTGCCTGGGAAAGATCCGAAAACAGCAGCGCCGGCAGTGCCGCCTGGAAGACAAATTTATTCGCTTTATTGGTAAACTCTTCATCCATCAGTCCCACTTTTCGAAAGACGAATCCCAGAATCATCGTAAGAAAAATAGGCACTGTGGCATTCAGACTAAATATCAGATTTTCCATGTTACTCTCCTACACCAGACCGAAGCAACGCAGCACATACAGCCATGCTGTCATAGTAAAAGCACTTCCCAGCGTAGTAAGCATGACCACACTCGAGGTAAGCGTTCCTTCGTGTCCCATATTTTTTGCCATAATAAAACAACTGACTGCGGAAGAAGAACCTGCCACTACAAGTGCTCCTACCATCTGTTCGTTTCGTAATCCGCTCAGGGCTGCAAGCGGCAGGGCAATCATGGCAATTCCTGCCAGTCGCAAAAACGTTGCACCAAGTGCCGGCCGGATCTGACCGATTGCTTTCTCTCCCTCAAAGGAGCCACCCATCGCCATGAGACCAAGCGGTGTGGCCAGACTGGTCAGATTGTGCACTGTCTTGCTGACGATCGGCACCTGCGGCACATGACAGACGGACAGAACCATTCCCCCGGCGATACCGAGAATGATCGGATTTGTAAGGATCCCCTTCACCGTCTCCTTTGCCAGATTCCCTGCATCCTTCTTTTCCCCGTCCGGTTTCATAAAGAGCAGGATGATCACCGCCAGAATGTTGTTAAACGGCACATTTCCAATTAACATTAAGGATGCCATATCCGATTTTCCGTAAATATTGCTGATAAATGCGATACCAAGAAGTGCCGAATTGCTCCGGAAAGCTGCCTGTGCGAACTCCCCGCGGATCTTCGCATCTTTGACGAGTCTCGAACACAATACACTGAGCAGCCCGCCGACGATCGTGATCACCGCACAGAAGCCAACAAATTTTCCATCCCACAGCGTCTGAAAATCCGCCTCCCAGAGATCTTCCAGCAGTAATAGCGGCAGTGCTGCCCGGAAGACGAACCGGTTGATTTTCTTGATAAAACTTTCATCCAGCAGTCCGATCCTCCGGAAGGCATATCCCAGAAGCATCGTAAAAAAGATCGGCAGCGTGGCATTTAAACAAAAGACCAGATTTTTCATAGGTATGTAAAAGGAGCCATAGCACGATTGCTCATGCGACAGCTCCTTGTCTCCTTATTCAAAAATTTTGTTATAAATCGGGAAACAATCCAGTGTTGCGAAATAATCTCTCGGTGTCTCTGCACGACGGATCATCTCAAAACTTCCGTCCTCTTTCAGCAGGATCTCCGCAGATTTCAGTTTACCGTTGTAGTTGTAACCCATCGCATATCCATGTGCACCGGTATCGTGGATCACCAGGTAATCTCCCATATCGATCTTCGGAAGCATCCGGTCGATCGCAAATTTGTCATTATTTTCACAAAGAGATCCGGTGATATCATATTTGTGATCACACGGCTGATCTTCTTTTCCCATGACTGTGATATGATGATATGCTCCGTACATTGCCGGACGCATCAGGTTTACCGCGCAGGCATCACATCCGATATACTCTTTGTAAGTGTGTTTCTCATGGATTGCTTTTGTTACCAGACAGCCGTAAGGTCCTGTCATAAAACGTCCCATCTCGGTATACAGTGCCACATCACCCATTCCTGCCGGTACAAGCACTTCTTCGTATACCTTCCGTACTCCTTCACCGATTGCACGGATGTCGTTCGGTTCCTGATCCGGTTTGTAAGGGATTCCCACACCGCCGGACAGATTGATGAATTCAATATCTGCACCGGTCTCTTTTTCCAGTTTTACAGCAACCTCAAACAGTACTTTTGCCAGCATCGGGTAGTACTCGTTGGTTACGGTGTTGCTTGCCAGGAATGCATGGATACCGAATTTCTTTGCGCCTTTTGCTTTCAGAATCTTGAATGCCTCAAAAAGCTGCTCGGTAGTCATACCGTATTTTGCATCTCCCGGGTTGTCCATGATATCATTGCTGATCTTAAAGAAGCCGCCCGGATTGTAACGGCAGCTGATGGTTTCCGGAATATAGCCGATTGCTTTTTCCAGGAAATCGATATGGGTGATATCATCCAGGTTGATGATAGCTCCCAGCTTTGCCGCATACTGATATTCCTCTGCCGGCGTTGCATTGGAAGAAAACATAATGTCGGATCCTTTGCATCCCATTGCCTGAGAAAGCATCAGTTCGGTCAGAGAGGAACAGTCACATCCGCATCCATATTCTTTCATGATCTGAATCAGTGTCGGGTTCGGGCATGCTTTCACCGCAAAGTACTCTCTGTACCCTTTGTTCCATGCGAAAGCTTCTTTTACTGCTTTTGCATTGTCCCGGATTCCTTTTTCATCATACAGATGATAAGGGGTTGGAAATTTTGCGGTAATCTCATCCAGCTGTTCCTTTGTTACAAATGGTTTCTTGTTCATTTTTTCATAATCTCCTCTGTTGTGTTCTGTTACATTATTTTGCCTGAATAACCTGCATGATATTGGTCACTGCGCCTTCCCCGTTTACCATATTGGTAGCCGGATCTCCTGCGGTAAATACCACAATGTCACCTTTCTTCACCAGATTTTCTCTTCTCACAATATACATGGCATGTGAAATGATATTCTCTGTGGAATCTTCTTCATAACCTGCTACGGAAGTGACTCCCCAGTAGATCTGCATCTTTCTTCTGGCCCACTCATTCGGACTTACGGCGTAGATCGGTACTTTCGGTCTGAAGTTAGAGATCAGACGGGCGGTCTGTCCGGAAATGGTCGGTGTTACGATACAGTCTGCACCCAGATTTTCTGTGGTCTGTACAGCAGCTACGCCGACAGCACTTGATACGTTTTTATTGCCGCGCAGTGCACGGTAATCAAGGAAACGTTTGTGTGTCATATACGGTTCGGTGCATTCCGCGATCTTGACCATCATCTGTACCGCCTGCTCCGGATATTTACCCATCGCAGTTTCACCGGATAACATGATTGCATCGGTACCATCGTAGATTGCATTTGCAACATCTGTCACTTCCGCTCTGGTCGGGCGTGGTGCGCGCATCATGGAGTCGAGCATCTGTGTGGCTGTGATAACCGGTTTGTAGGATTCGTTACATTTACGGATGATCATTTTCTGGATATGTGGAACTTCGTGTGCCGGAATCTCCACACCCAGATCGCCTCTGGCTACCATCACACCATCGGCTGCTTTGATGATCTTATCAATATTATGTACACCTTCCGCATTTTCAATCTTGGCAATCACATCGATCCGCTCTCCGCCGTTTGCGCGAAGCAGTTCTTTGATCTCTTTGATCGCCTCTGCATTTCTTACGAAAGAAGCGGCGATAAAGTCGATGTCCTGCTCGATACCAAACAGAATATCGTTCTTATCCTGTTCGGTGATTGCCGGGAGTTTTACTTCTACATTCGGAACATTGATTCCTTTTTTCTGACCCAGTTCTCCGCCATTGACAACCCGACAGACTACATCTGTATCTGTTACGTTCTCAACAGTCAGCTGAATCAATCCGTCATCAATCAGGATCGTATCTCCCACTTTTACATCCTTCGGGAGATTTTTATAGGTCTGACTGCAACGAATGTTATTTCCTTCGATCTGCTCGGTTGTCAGTGTAAACTGGCTTCCCTCTTCCAGATATACTTTCTGTCCGCCCTCCAGGATACCGGTACGGATCTCCGGTCCTTTTGTGTCCAGCAAAATAGCGATAGGCAGCTTCAGTTCTTTTCGTACTTTCTTTAACAGATCCATTCTGGTTTTCTGTTCTTCATGATCTCCGTGAGAAAAATTAAATCTGGCGATGTCCATACCGGCTTTTGCCAGTTTTCGCATCATCTCTTCGTCATCTGTGTTCGGTCCCATGGTGCAGATAATTTTCGTTCTCTTCATAAAGTTTGCCTCCCTATCTTATATGCGTATGCGTAAACAGATGATCCTGACAGTATTCATAATTGCCATTGCACTTGGAACAGAAACGGAATTCCAGATGTTCTCCGTCCTTCTCCGTTCTTCCGCAGATCGCACATTTATGTTTGGTGATTCCATTGTTGTTTACCTGGCTTCGATGAACGGCTCTCTGAAATTCTTTCCTTCTGTGAATCTCTTTCGGATTGTACCGGCTCATATTTCGTGTCATGAAAAAGAATATAATAAAGTTCATCAAAGAACAGATAATCGCAACTCTTACCGCCCATCCGGACTGAATCATCTCTGCCAGAATCATCAGCGCATAGGCAACGCCAAGCCATTTGATTTTTAATGGGATAATCATCATAAACAGCACCTGGTTATTCGGATAAGTAGCCGCATAAGCCAGGAAAATAGACATGCTGATGTAATACGTGCTGAACAGTCCGCCAAATAAAACGTTTCCGCCCAGTACAAAATACAGGATAAACGCCCCGATGATCGTCATCAGGATTCCCGAAAAAATGTATACATTGTATCGGAACGCACCCCAGGTTCGCTCAAGAGAAGTTCCGATCGAATAGTAAAACATCAGAGTGATCAGTGTAAAGAAAATGTTCTGTGTAGACGGCGGAATCAGCAGCCAGCTGACGATCCGCCATACCTGTCCGCGCAGGATCATGGCAGGTTCCAGCGTCATATAATTAAGCACCTGCGGAGTTACCATATACAGCAGATATCCAGCCGCATAAGTCAGCACGATATACATGGACAGATTGGTCAGTGCATATCGTCCAAATTTCCGCTCCATCTTGTTTAAAAAATTCATAGTTTTCTCCTTTTAAAATCAGAATTAAAATAAGTCTTTTTTACGGAAAACAATGGCTACCAGAATACTGAACACCAGAGACAGCAGGATCACATAGAGAAATCCCATCGGATTACCCGCAAACGGCATTCCGATCGATTTTAAGTTCATACCGTACGCGCTGAAGATCATCGTCGGAATCGACATGACAATCGTCACCGTCGCCAGGAACTTCATAACGATATTCAGGTTGTTAGAAATGATCGAAGCAAACGCCTCTGTCGTTCCACTCAAGATACCGCTGTAAATATTGGTCATCTCAATGGCCTGTTTGTTCTCGATGATAACATCCTCAAGGAGTTCCGTATCTTCCGGATACTGCTTGATATTTTCCACTTTTAACAGTTTTTCCAGAACCACTTCGTTTGACCGCAGGGAGGTGGTAAAGTATACCAGAGATTTCTGCAGCTCCAGCAGCTCGATCAGCTCCTGATTTCTCTGTGATTTGTGCAGTTTCTGTTCTACTTCGTCACTCTTCTTATCGATGATTCGCAGATAATGCAGATACAGCGATGCGTTGCGGTACAGGATCTGCAGGATAAAACGGGTTCTCTTATAGGTAAAAAAATTCCGTACCCTTCCGTCCATGAAAGAACTCAATACCGGGGTATCTTCCAGACATACGGTAAAAATCTTATCGTCCGTCACCACGATACCCATAGGGATCGTTCCATACCATTCTTTGTCATTTCGTTCCTCGATCATAGGAATATCTACCAGGATCAGTGTATAGTGATCCTCCACTTCGATACGCGAACGTTCCTCCTCATCCAGAGGTGCTCGCAGATGATCCACATCAATATTATATTTCTCTGCGATTTCCACAATCTCGGTGGCAGTCGGATTGATCAGTGCGATCCAGCTTCCCTCCTGTGCTTCATTGATCTGATGCACATTATTATCTATGGTTCTGAAAATCTTAACCATGTTATAAATCTCCCTTCTGCGTGTTTGCCACTGCTAAGACACAGAAAGTGCTTCCTGTCCCAGGGCGGCTTATTCAGATATTTTATATATTTATCCGCTCGAGGATCAGACCCGGCTTCCATTTATAACACACTTCCTTTCCCAATTTCAAACTTCTATCGCACCCGTTTTCTCTTTTTTTACAAATTTCTTTTTCGGGTGCACACTTTGACTTGATAAAACGCCAAAATTTAAGTTCATTATAAAGCCGTCAACTACCGTTTGTCAATTTCTTTACAAATTTTCTTCCCTGATATATAATAGCCAAAGATCAGTATTTTTCTAATATTCTATTGATAATTTTTTAACCATTATAATAAGGAGATTTTATGGCTGGATCATCTTTTGGAACCATCTTTCGTATCACCACCTGGGGTGAATCCCACGGTGCCGGACTGGGCGTTGTCGTAGACGGCTGCCCGGCTGGTCTTCCCTTATGCGAGGAAGACATTCAGATCTTTTTAAACCGCAGAAAACCGGGACAGAGCAAGTTTGCCACCCCAAGAAAAGAGGACGATAAAGTGGAAATTCTCTCCGGTATCTTTGAGGGAAAAACCACAGGTACACCGATTTCCATGCTGGTAAGAAATACTTCCCAGCGCTCCCGTGATTATTCGGAAATCGCTTCTTACTACCGTCCGGGACATGCCGACTACACATTTGATGAAAAATACGGTTTCCGTGACTACCGCGGCGGCGGCCGTTCCTCCGGTCGCGAGACGATCGGCCGTGTAGCAGCCGGAGCAATCGCCTCCAAACTGCTCGCCACTCTTGGTATCACCATGACCACCTATACCCGTTCCATCGGTCCGGTCACCATTCAGACCTTCGATCAGGAACAGATTGAAAAGAACAACTTGTATATGCCGGATGAAAATGCAGCTGCGGAAGCATCCGAATACCTGCTTCACTGCATGAAAGAGCAGAATTCCTCCGGCGGTACCGTAGAGTGTATCGTAAACGGACTTCCAACCGGTCTCGGCGATCCGGTCTTCGAAAAACTGGATGCCAACCTCGGAAAAGCAATCCTCTCCATCGGTGCCGTAAAAGCGATCGAGATCGGTGATGGTATGGCAGTAGCATCTGCTACCGGCCGTTCCAACAACGATCCGTTCCTTCCTAGAGAAAACGGAACCATCAAAAAAGCCAGCAACCACGCCGGCGGAGTCCTTGGCGGAATCAGTGACGGCAGCCCCCTGATCCTTCGGGCAGCCATCAAACCAACCCCGTCCATCGCCTCCTTCCAGGACACCGTAAACAAACAAGGGGAACCCATCTCCGTCTCCATCAAAGGCCGCCACGACCCCATCATCGTCCCCCGCGCCGTAGTAGTCGTAGAGTCCATGACCTCCCTCGTCCTCGCCGACGCACTCCTGCTGAACATGACTGCAACGATGGACAATGTAAAAAAAATCTATGCCGACAAATAAACGCATCACCTAAAAAGCCGCGGTGACATAAAAAAAACACGTCCTAATGTCACCACGGCTTTTATTGTTGAACTTTCCAATGGGGACGGTTCTTGGTGGTTGTCGGAACCGTCCCCACTGGCATCCACAAAACTTTCCCTACACAACCACTCTCCCTCCCGAGTTGAAAAACCAGCAAAGGAACTCCGGATCCTATTGCGTCCCCCTTTTTCAACCTCACTCTACTTCAATATTCGTCATCAAAATACAATTCGGCGTCTCCACCTTCATCGGTTTCCCTTTCATCACGATCAGTTTCTTCTCATAATCAATCGCAAACGTCGTAATACTGTTCGACTCATGATTGACAACTGCCAGATGCTTTCCATCCGGGAACAATGCGATATCCTTCGGGTACTCTCCACTGATCGGCAGTGCAAACTCTTTCGTCAGCGTACCATCGTCCGGATTAATCGCGAACATCGCTACCGAATCATCTCCCGCCGTAGAAGTAAACAGATACTTTCCATCCGGAGACATCGTCATGGCTGCTCCGCAGTCATGCATCGGATCCAGCTGATCAGACAGCGGCTCTACTAACTGAATCAGTTCAAACTCCGGTCCCTTATCGGTATCTTTATAAGTAAATACACCCACTTTATTGATCAGCTCGAACAGGATATACGCATATTTCCCATCCTTGCTGAACAGGATCTCTCTCGGTCCGGACTCTCTCTTGCATCGAAGAATATCCACCAGTTCCATCCGGTTTCTCGCCGTATTGATCCGGTAAACCTTCACCTGATCGATACCATTATCTACTGCACATACATATTTGCCTTCCGGCGTTGTCTTCACACAGCTTACATGCGGACGGAAGTTACGTTCTGCCACACTTCCAACACCTTTGTGGAATACACCGTCAAACACCTGACCCAGACGGCCATCCTGGTGGGTATGTACTGCTGTGATCTTGCCATCATGATAACCTGCAACAAACAGATATTTTCCGCTATCATCCACGCACAGGTAACAACCTCTCATTCCATCAATACCCACTTTGTTGATCAGCTCCAGATCTCCATCCGGTTTGATCTCAAACACTGCCACGCCTTCATCTGCGATCGAATACAGATACTTGCCGTTTTTCGATTTTACCACATAAGACGAATTGTTTACCGGCACTACTTTTCGTTCACTCAGGGTACCTTCTTCCACGTTCACGTCATATAAATGAATTCCAATACTGCTTCCATGTGTATAAGTCCCAACATATGCAATGTATTTTTCTTTTTCCATGATGTTTTTTCCTTTCTTTGCAAAATTTGCGTATTTTTTAATATCTATTGATTATTTTATCATATTTCTGACTATTTCACAATTCTTTCTTAAAAAACTTGCGAATTGTCTTTCTTCTATGCTACACTCACTATGATAATTTTGAATACGAACATAAATTTTCAGGAGAATTTATCATATGAAACGAATCTTAACTTATCCAATAACGGAATCCGACAGCGACCAGCGAATCTATGATTTCCTGTGCCACCACGGATATTCCCGACACATCCGCACCTGGTTAAAACAGCATCCCGGTTCCGTCCGTCTGAACGGCGAGGAAGCACTCTTTTATTTTCCACTAAAAAACGGCGATCTGCTGGAAATCTCACTGGAAGAGGAACACCCCTCGGAAAATATCGTTCCGGTAGCTCTACCGATTCATATTATCTACGAAGACGAAGATCTGATGGTCATTGATAAACCGGCGGATATGCCGGTACACCCTTCCATCGGCAATTATGAAAACACCCTGGCAAATGCAGCTGCCTGGTACTTTCACCGGCAGGATATCCCTTTTGTATTCCGCTGCATCAACCGGCTGGACCGCGACACCACCGGGCTTCTGATCCTCGCCAAACATATGCTAAGCGGTGCCATTCTTTCCGACCAGATGAAAAAAAGAGCGATCCACCGCACCTATCTTGCTATCACAGAGGGAAAGACAGATCCCGCTGGCACGATCGACAGTCCGATCGGACGTACAGATCAGTCTCTGATTCTGCGGCAGGTGGATCACGAAAATGGCGATTCTGCCTGCACCCACTATCTGCAAAAATGCTGGCATCCGAAGACTTTCTATCCGGAAACTTTACCTGTTCCACAGGATGGACTTTCTCTGGTACAGTTGCAGCTTGAGACCGGACGCACCCATCAGATCCGTGTGCATATGACTTCCATCGGCCATCCGCTGATCGGAGATACGCTGTATAATCCGGAAACAGCTCTAATGAACCGCCAGGCACTGCACTCTTACCGGCTGGCATTTACGCATCCTGTCACTGGAGTTTCGCTGGAGTTTACGTCTCCACTGCCAGAAGATATGGTAGAATTTTTTCCGGACTGTAATACTTGATACCGTTGTTGCAAAAACTGATTTTGATTATCGCGGCAGTCGCAAGGTTTCGTGCAACAAGCATGGACTTTGGCTCGTTGCTCGTGTAAAAAAAGATCTGAGAAACGTTTTTCCACATTCCTCAGATCTTTTTTATTTTTCATGTAATATCTGTTTTTCTACATTGCGCGAATCCGCGGCACTTCTGCCACATGCAGATACTTGCTGATGCATTTTACCAGCAGATCATGCTCGGATACGTGATCCAGACCGGTGATTGCGACTGTTCCGATCACACCCACTTCTTCCACACGGATCGGGAATCCGCCGCCGCAGGCTGCATACTCTTTCTCATCCAGAAGTCTGTCTGCCAGGGTTTCTCCCCGCTCTCTCAGATCCATATACATCCGCAGACTGCTCTTTTCGGTGAGGCGCACGGTATTTTCTTTTCTGGTCAGCCACTGTTCATGGTACAGATTTGTGCCGTCCATACCATACTGGAATACGGTATAGCCGTTGTTTAAGCGGATCCGTATCAGCACTGCCGCACCTCTTTTTGCTGCCTCTGCCACGATCAGATTCCCCAGTTCCCATGCATCTGCATTCGTAAAACTGGAAAACTGAAGGATTTCTTCCTGCATCTGTAATACACTGCTTAATTCTTCAATCGTCATACCACTACCTCCGGCTTCCTTTTATTTTGCCAGTGCCAGCAGAATCTGGTTACTTCTGGCGATAAACTGTGTCATTTCTTCCGGACTCAGCTGTTTGTGAGCCATCATAGCCAGATCGTACAGCTGCTGGCAGATCAGCGGAACATTGGTCTCGTCGTCTTTGTGTTCAGCCACATATTTTACCAGCGGATGATTTGCATTCAGAACCAGTGTGGCTCCGTTTGCTCCACCAAACATATTGGCATCCATGCCGTACATTTTCATCATATCCTGCATCCGGCGGCTTTCCTCGGACAGGGTCATCATAGAAGAAATATTTTCATTTTTCAGTTTTTCTACTTTCACATCCAACTGCTCATTGTTCAGCGCTTTCTTGAAGGTTGCAGTCAGCTCTTCAGTCATTTCTTTCAGATCTTCACCGTCTTCTTTAAAGTCTTCGGTCAGATCCGCATCGATACGCTGGAATTTTACATCGTTATGTTTCTGTTCCAAATGGGTAATAAAAGCAGTATCAATATTATGTTTCAGGATTACTGCATCCATACCCTGTTCCTTGAACATGTTGATGTACTGGCTCTGCTGCACTTCGTCAGATACATAATAAACGGTTGTCTTCTCCGGCTCTTTCTCTTCCGCCTGCTCGCCGTCTTTTTTCTCTTCTTCCGGTTTCTCGGCTTCTGCTTCCGGTTTTTTATTTTCTTCGATGCAGTCTTTCAGTGTCAGATATTTGCCGTCCAGATTCTTGAACAGGATATAATCATCCATCTTGTCAGAGAATTTTGCATCTTTGATGCATCCGAATTTGATGAACGGGCTGATATCATCCCAGTATTTCTCATAATCTTCTCTGGCTGTCTTGCACATACCGGTCAGTTTGTCAGCGACTTTCTTGCTGATATAATCAGAGATTTTCTTGACAAATCCGTCGTTCTGCAGAGCACTTCTGGATACGTTCAGCGGCAGATCCGGGCAGTCGATCACACCTTTTAACAGCATCAGGAATTCCGGAATCACTTCTTTGATATTATCGGCGATAAATACCTGGTTGTTATACAGTTTGATGGTTCCTTCGATGGACTCATACTCGGTGTTGATCTTCGGGAAATACAGGATACCTTTTAAGTTAAACGGATAATCCATGTTCAGATGGATCCAGAACAGAGGCTCCTTATAATCCATAAATACTTTCCGGTAGAATGCTTTGTAATCTTCATCGCTGCACTCATTTGGATGTTTCATCCACAGCGGATGAATATCACTGATGGATACCGGACGTTTGTTGATTTTTACTTTTTCTTTTGCCGGAGAAACTTCTACAACTTCTTTTTCTCCGTTTTCATTTTCTTTTTCCTCGGTCTTCGCATCCTCATGAATATGTTCTACGACAACATCATCGTCACGCAGATCGGCTTCATCGATCGTCTCATATTCCTGTTCAGCGTTCTCATTGGAGAGGAAAATCTCGGTCGGCATGAAGGAACAGTATTTTTCCAGAACTTCACGGACTCTGTACTCGTTGGCAAATTCCAGGCTGTCTTCGTTTAAGAACAGGGTAATCTCTGTACCAACGGTTGTCTTGTCGCCATCCTGCATATCGTACTCAGAACCGCCATCACACTCCCAGTGTACCGGTACAGCACCTTCTTTATAAGATAACGTATCAATATGAACCTCATCTGCTACCATGAATGCGGAGTAGAATCCCAGACCGAAATGTCCGATGATCTGATCATCGTTGGTTTTGTCTTTGTACTGCTCCAGGAACTTGGTTGCTCCGGAGAAAGCGATCTGTGTGATATATTCTTCTACTTCATCCGCTGTCATACCAAGACCGTTATCGATAAACTTCAAGGTTTTCTTTTCCGGATTGACGATCACTTCGATTTTTCCTTTATAATCATCCGGGAAAGTATATTCTCCCATCATTTCCAGTTTCTTTAATTTTGTAATTGCATCACAGCCATTCGATACCAGCTCACGAACGAAAATATCGTGATCGGAATACAGCCATTTCTTTATAATCGGGAAAATATTGTCACTGTTAATTGAAAGATTTCCATGTTTTGCTCCCATGGTTATACACACTCCTTTTCTTACCGGAACTCAGCCACCTGCTTTCTTTAAATGGCTCTTTCGTTCCCTGCATTTTCTCTTTGAAAGACCTAAAACTCTTTCACTGACCTTAATACTAATACCGAATTTTCCAAATGTCAAGAAAAAAATTAGCACTCATTTCAAATGAGTGCTAATAGTTTTACATGTATGTATTTGAGTGTTGAATAACCAACGATTATGTCGTTTTTTGTCTGATTATCTCATATTCCAGCATCCTTGCTTCCTGCCGCGGTTTCTTTTTCCGCATCAGATCCAGCAGCAGATCTGCCGCTTCCCTTCCGCTGGTATGATAATGATAGTGCACCGTCGTAAGTCGCGGACACAGAAGATCCGCGATAGCGCCGTGTCCCATACCGGCAACTTTCATCTTCTCCGGCACTGCGATCTTCCGCTCCGAAAGACAGGATAATACACCTGCTGCGATCATATCTGTCGCGCAAAGAACACCATCCGGCCGCTTCTCTTCCGCAAGGATCTGTTCCATCGCCTGATATCCTGCCTGCACGGAGAATGTCGCTTCCCGATATGCGATCTCATCCATATGAAGTCCATACGTCTCCAGTGCCCGACAGACGCCCTGATAACGGCTCTTACCTGCTGCCTTATCCCGCCTGTCGACACCGATATATGCCGGATGCCTGCAGCCGCTCTTTAAAAGTTCCGTC
>OLNW01001514.1_pt1 | contig 22601 bp, 22 predicted proteins | sample 1672121 | NCBI WGS metagenome assembly OLNW01 (sample SAMEA3136648, study PRJEB25190) | human gut metagenome
CTTTCTATTTTTCCATCTTTATCTATTAACAGATCATAATCTTGTGTATCATTTAAAGGAATTGACACTGTATATCCATTAGTTGAAAAATACGCTATTGCTATTCCTAAACCACAATTTCCTCTTTGTTTATTTGTATCAGCAACCATACATTTTCCTCCTTAAAACAAAAAATCTTAGGATTAACTCCTAAGATTAATATGGTGGACAGGGATGGATTCGAACCATCGTACTCATATGAGAACAGATTTCTTACCACTATAGTTTTCACTACCCTTACGGTTTGTAGTCTGGACTTTCTCTTCATCTTTTTAGATGCCAGGTATAAAGTCTCTACACTCGAAATTTCTTTCTAGCTCGGGATTATCATCAGCACATAAGTCTGTTAAGACTTCCCCGAATTAGCCTAGTTTTCATCATGCAATTTCTTGCACGAGCTGCAATTTCTGCTTTTATAAAGCAAAGCATACAGTCTGCCGCCTTTAGCCACTCGGCCACCTGTCCAAATTTATTACATTACTGTAATAAAAATGGTGCTCCCACTAGGACTTGAACCTAGGACCCACCGGTTATGAGCCGGTTGCTCTGACCAACTGAGCTATGGGAGCATATTCCATTGCTTAACGCAAGATATAGTATACTTCATTTAATTTTAATTGTCAATAGTTTTTTCAAAAAATTTTATGTTTTTCAAAAAAGCTCTGAAAGTATGTTAAACATCAGCTTTTCAAAGGCAAAACATTCATATTATTTTACTAATTTGAATGTTTTATCCTTTTTTAACAAATAAAATTTCTACTTTTCATCTTTATTTTTTCCAAAAGAAGCATTTTTAAATAAAAAGTTTTTGAAATTAGACCAAGACAATTTGTCGAAAATAAAATCATTTAATTCATCTTCAATTTTTTGTTGATATGGTGTAAGTTTAAAATTAAAATCATAAAATAACACAGATTTTACTTTATCCCAAACTCCTTGTTTTGCTGGTAAGTTTGTTTCAACATTAGCTATTGTATTTGGTTGTTCATTATATTGAACTCCTCCAAACACACCATCAACTGTTGCTTTATTCTCTATATTCTCTGTTCCTATTCCTCCAATTGTAGTTGCATCATTTGTTGGTGTATCTACTTTTACTCCGCCAAATACTCCTGGTACTCCTTCTATATCTTCTATATTTGCCATAACTGTTCCTCCTTTGTATTTTTATATTCGCTTTCATTATACTTATATAATAAATTACAAAATTTATCAAGTTTTTTTATTTACATTTATATTAAATTTATGTTACAAAAGTATTACAGCTTATGCATTAACATGTTCCACATCCGCACTTTTTATTTTTACTGATTTCAATGTGTTTTCCAAATTTTCATCAGTCTCATATTTAACAAAAATATAATTTTGAGTATGTCCTTTAAAATATTTTTTGTCTTCTTCAACTACCTGATCTTCAAACAAAACTTCAACTTCTTTTCCTACAAGCATTTCATTGTATCGTTTTTGATTTTCATTAGATAATTCAATCAATTTTCTACTTCTTTTCTCTTTTACATTTCCATCAACTTGATTTGGCATAACTGCTGCTCTGGTTCCTTTTCGAGGAGAATATTGAAATACATGCATTTTATATAATTTGATTTCTTTCAAAAATTGATATGTCTTTTCAAACTCTTCTTCAGTTTCACCTGGAAATCCTACAATAATATCTGTTGTTAAAATAACATCATTATAATATCTTTTCAATCTTTCAACAATTTCTTTTATCTCCGCTGTATTATACTTTCTATTCATTCTTTTTAACGTCTCATCACATCCGCTTTGTAAAGATAAATGAAAATGATGGCACATCTTTTCTAGTTTGATTAATCTTTGCATAAATTCTTCTGTTATAATTTTAGGCTCTAGAGAACCAAGCCTTATTCTATGTATTCCGTCAATTTCATTTATTTTTTCTAGTAATTCTATTAATCCATTTTCATTTCCAAAGTCTCTTCCATATGAAGCTACATGAATTCCCGTAATTACAACTTCTTTTATACCTTTTTGAGCAATTTGTGTAATCTCCTGGATGATACTATCCATTTTTCTACTTCTTACTCTTCCTCTTGCATATGGAATTATGCAATAAGAGCAAAATTGGTTACAACCATCTTGAACTTTAATAACCGCTCTTGTTTTTTCTGTATAGGTAATTTGCCCCATATCTTCAAATTCTTTTTTGGAAGCTATATCTTCAATCTCTACTATTTTATTATTTCTATTTGAAATAAACTCTTCTACATATTTCACAATATTAGCTTTTTCTTCATTTCCTAATACAATATCTATTTCAGGCATTTTTTGCAAATCATCTTTTGCTACTTGTGCATAGCATCCAACAGCTGCAATTATTGCATCTTGATTTTTTTCTTTTACTTTTCTTAATATCTGCCTTGATTTTCTATCAGACATATTTGTTACTGTACATGTGTTAATTACACAAATATCAGAAACATCATCATTTACTTCTACTATTTCATATCCAGCTTCTTTAAATTTTTGTGCCATTGCATTTGTTTCATATTGATTAACTTTGCATCCTAATGTATAAAAACTTACTTTTTTCATTTACTACCTCTTCTTTATATAAGTGTTGCTCCAATTATTCCTGCATCATTTTTGTGTTTTGCAAGTTTCATTATTATATCACATTTCTTATTGAATAGCAAATTTCCATTTAACAAAGCATTTTTTAATGGATAATACAAAATATCTTCATATTCTGCAAAACTTCCACCTATACATATTGCTTCTGGTTCAAATATATTAATAATATTAGAAATGCCTATACTCAAATCTTCTATATAATTATTTATCATATATTTTAATGTAACATTTTCCGGATTTTTGCGTATAAAATCTCTAATACATTCTCCATCTAAAGATTCCAAATTGAATTCTTTTTTTACTCTTTCTTTAAATCTTTTTAGACTCGCATATACTTCAAAACACCCTCTTTTTCCACAATTGCATTCTAATCCATTTTTTTGAATTATTGTATGACTAAATTCAAATCCTGGAACACCTTTAGGTTCTAATAATTTTCCATTAAATATAACAGCACTTCCTACACCTGTACCTATACATAAAAACACACTATTATCATACCCTTGTAGTTCTCCATATTTTTGCTCTGCAAGACCTGCACATTTTCCATCATTTTTTAATTTTACTTTTACAGTATAGCCTTCTTTTTTTAACTTTTCTTCTAAAATTTTTCCTAAATCATAATCTTCTATTCCAAGATTAACTGCTTTTATAATTTTAGTATCTGAAACAGTTCCAGGAACCGCAATTCCTATCTGATTAATACTATATTTTTGTAACATTTTAGTAACGTTTTCTACTAAATATTTTTCTATTTTTTCTTCTATATCACTCTTATCTTTTATAAATGTTTCTACTTTGTCAATTATTCTGCCATTTTCATCCACTACACCTATCCCAATATGACTTCCGCCAATATCAATTCCTATTTTCATACATTTACCTTCTTTTGAAATATCCTCATTTTCATAATCTTATTGTTAAATTCATCAATTTCACTCTTTTCAAGTTGTGCTTTAGCTTGTTTTAAAGTTATTTTATTTTCAATATATAATTTAGCAACAGATTCAATTAAGCTAATATTCTCTTGTTTTCTTCCTAAAACTAGAACCTCAGAAACTAATTCTTTTTCATCCTTTTTTCCTTCTATTATTCTTTGTGAATCTATTACTTTTATTAAATTTTTTATTGAATATTCTACCTGTGATTGTTCTTTTTCACTATAAAAACTTTTTATTTTTTCAAGTGTTTTTGATGGTGTTAAAGTATTCATACTTCCTATAACCAATATTCCAGCTTCAGCTACTTCAAAAATAGCTTCCATTGTTTTTCTATCACATATTTCTTCAACAACTAAAACATCGCAGTCTTCTTTTATCGCATTTTTTATTCCATCATAATAAGTTTCATAGTCATTTTCTATTTCTTTCTGAATAATTATAGAGTTTCTTGATTTATGATTATATTCTATACAATTTTCTAGCATTAAGATCTTTTTATTTTGTGTTTCATTTATATGCCTTACTAATGCATTCACAGTAGTTGTTTTTCCTGAGTTACGTTGTCCTGTTACTAAAATTATTCCCTGTCTATTATATGTCATTTTTCTTAAAATGTCTGGTAAATTCAATTGTTCATATGTTGAAAATTCATTATTTAATATTTTTATTGTATATGTAGGAATTTGATTTGAGCTAGAAATGTTTACTCCAAAATTATTTCCATTATAATTATAAATCATATCTAACTTTTTGGTATTTTGGAATACTTTATCTTTAATATTGTTTCCATTTATCATGTAATTATATATTTCATACATATCTTTTTCTTTTAATACTGGCGCACCTTCCATTTTGACAAGGACATTTCCTACTCTGCACATAGGTTTTGATTCTAAAATTAAATGAACATCTGATGCTTCTTTTTCTACTGCTTGTTCTAATATTTGATTAATGTTAAACATTTTTAACTCCTCTCACACAGGTTTTAGGCTTGTAAAGTTGTTATAATTGTAGTGGCATATATAATTGCTATATTACTAGTACATATAAAAAAGCCAATTGGAATTTCATTCAACTTTATTTTTTTATTTCCTGTTTTCTTTTGTCTCATTTTTAATATGATTAAGTCTATTACAATTGCAAAAATTGATGCCCATATTGTGTAGAATAAAATTCTTACATCTAAAAACATCAATATTATACTTAACAATATTAGCATATCCATTGTATAACTGTCTTTAGCGAATTTTCTAAGTAATATTGTGTCTGTAACAATTGCTAGAAAATATATTGCTACATATATTAAATATTTATATATTAGATTTGTGTTTATTGAACACATATATATCATATATATCATATATATCATTGATACAATAACTTCAAATTCTAACAACTTTTTCTCTATTTTTATATTGCTTTTATCGATTCCAGCGATTATTATTAATGCTGATATATACATAATTGTCAATATATATAACATAATTGAATTTAAGTTTAAACTATAAATATTTAGTTTAAATGTAAAAGCTATTATTACAAATGATATTCCTCCTAGCAAAGAATATAATATCGTTGATATAATTTGAGTTTTTTTATTTTTTTCATTCATGTCTCCAAAATAATGTTTTTTGAAAACATCCATATCTCTTGGAATCCTATAAATTGCTAATTTGTAAAAATTACCACAAAATGCTCCAAGAAAAAATAATATAATATAAAATAATATATTCATCTCTTCACCTTTCTTCTAATACTATAACAGGCATATACATTTGATTGTATATGCCTGTTGTTTTATTATTTGTTTACACTATTTGTTGTATTTGTTACTGTAACATTTTGTGCTGCATTAGATATTTTTCCTGTTCCTCCAAACAACATTGCTAATGATACTCCTATTAATGCTGATAAAACAACTATAGCTACTACTAAAGATAATACTGTTATTCCTTTTTGATTTTTCATATTTTTTCTTTTCCTTTCTCTCTAGATTTTTACTTTTTCACTAATTACTATTTATATCAATATTTTATTATTTTTGTCAAAAAAGTCAATAGTTTTATCAAATGTAATCTAATTGTAATATTTTTGTAATATTTTTCTTATTTCGGGACAAAATATCAACAATATGAAGGAGGTATTATGAAACCATTAGATTCAAAAAAAGATTATCAAAATTATGTAGATCAAAAATCGCCAAATTCGCCTATTTTAAAAAATTGTTTTAATGCATTCTGGGTTGGTGGTTTAATCTGTTCAATCGGACAAATTATTATGGATATATGCAAATATAAAGGTCTTTCACAAGAACTTTCCGGAACTGTCGTTTCAATCATTTTAATTGCAATTAGTGCTTTTTTTACTAGTCTTAATATTTTTAATAAGATTGGAAAATTTGCTGGTGCAGGTTCTTTAATTCCTATTACAGGTTTTGCAAATTCTATTGTTTCACCTGCTATGGAATACAAATCAGAAGGTTATGTAATGGGAGTTGGAGGAAAAATGTTCACTGTTGCAGGGCCTGTTCTTGTATTTGGTATTTCTGCTTCCATAATTGTTGGACTTGTGTATTTAATTTTTAATACTCAAGCTATTACTTTAGTTTAATATAGAAAGGATTTTATTATGCAAAAATTAGGAAAACAAACAATAAAATTTGATACTCCCCCTGTTATAACAGAAGTCGCTTCAATTGTTGGACCCAAAGAAGCAAATGGTCCTCTTGCAAAATATTTTGATCAATGTTTAGATGATGAATTCTGGGGTGAAAAAACTTGGGAAAAGTCAGAAAGTAAAATTATTAAAGAAACTGTAAATATGGCTATTGCAAAATCTGGTATATCTTCTAATGATATAGAATATTGCTTTGCAGGAGATTTATTAAATCAATGTATTTCATCTAGTTTTGGTTTACGCGAGTTAAACATACCTTTTATAGGAATTTTCGGAGCTTGTTCTACTTTTGTCGAAGGACTTAGCCTTGGGGCCATTTTAACAGAAGCATGTGCCAAACACGTCATCTGCGCCGCTTCTAGTCATTTTTGTAGTGCAGAAAAACAATTCAGATTTCCTCTTGAACTAGGAAATCAACGACCACCAACATCTCAATGGACAGTTACTGGTGCTGGTTCTGCAATTTTATCTCAAACTGGTGAAGGACCATTTATTACACATATAACTTCTGGAAAAATTGTTGACATGGGAATTAAAGATGCTAACAATATGGGAGCTGCTATGGCTCCTGCAGCACTTGATACCTTAATCTGTCATTTTCAAGACACTGGACGTGCACCATCTTATTATGATGCAATTATCACTGGCGATTTGGGATATATAGGAAAAGAAATATTAACAGAACTTGCTATGGATAAAGGATATAATATCAAGTCTAATTATAATGATTGTGGTGTTTTAATGTTTGACAAAAAAAAACAAGATACCCATTCTGGTGGAAGTGGCTGTGGATGTTGTGCTACTGTATTTTCTGGTTATTTTTTCAAACAGTTAAAAGATAAAAAAATTAAAAGATTATTACTAATTGCAACAGGTGCACTCATGAATTCTACATCTTCTCAACAAGGTGAAAGCATTCCTGGTATTGCACATGCAATAAGTATAGAAATGTAGGGGGTGTTTACATGGATTGGTTGCAAAGTATTTCTTGGATTGGACTATTAAAATGTTTTGTTACTGGTGGCATAATTTGTATTATAGGACAAATTCTAATTGATAAAACCAAACTTACTTCAGCAAGAATTTTAGTTATTTTCGTTACAACTGGTGCAATATTAGGTGGACTTGGAGTTTACCAATATCTTGTTGATTTTGCAGGTGCAGGTGCTACAGTTCCTTTAACTGGCTTTGGTTATAATCTTGCTAAAGGTGCTATTAAAGCTGTCAAGGCAACTGGAATTATAGGTGCTTTTACTGGCGGTGTTACAGCTTCTGCTGGAGGTATTGCCGCTGCTGTATTTTTTGGATATATTGCATCCTTAATTTCTAAGCCTAAAATGAAAAAAGAATAAAAAAATATAGTGCTGACGAAAAGTCAGCACTTTTTATTGTTTTTCTATTTCCTTTAAAATAACATCATGTGCACTACCTTCTTGAATACTAACATTAGATACAAGAGTTAGTCTAGCTTTTTGATGAAATTCAGGAATAGTAATAGCACCACAATTACACATTGTTGATTTTATTTTAGCAACAGTAACAGCTAAATTATCTTTCAACGCTCCAGCATAAGGAATATAAGAATCAACTCCTTCTTCAAAAGAAAGTTTCTTATCTCCTCCCATGTCATATCTTTGCCAATTTCTAGCTCTATTAGAACCTTCTCCCCAATATTCTTTTACATAATTATTATTAATTTTTACAATTCTTGTTGGACTTTCATCAAAACGAGCAAAGTAACGTCCCATCATAACAAAATCAGCTCCAAGTGCTAATGCAATTGTGATATGATGGTCATGTACAATTCCACCATCAGAGCAAACGGGAATATATACTCCAGTTTCTTTAAAATATTCATCACGAGCTTGTACAACATCAATTAAAGCACTTGCTTGTCCTCTACCAATGCCTTTAGTTTCTCTTGTTATACAAATTGAGCCTCCACCTACTCCAACTTTTATAAAATCAGCTCCTGCTTCTGCTAAATATCTAAATCCTTCTTTATCTACTACATTTCCAGCACCTATTTTTACACTATCTCCATATTTTTCTCTAACATATTGAATTGTATTTTTTTGCCATACTGAATACCCATCTGAAGAATCAATGCATAAAATATCCACACCAGCCTCAACTAAAGTAGGAATTCTTTCTTCATAATCTCTTGTGTTAATTCCAGCACCTACTATATATCTCTTATTTTCATCTAATAATGAGTTTGGATTATGTTTTCTTTCTTCATAATCTTTTCTAAATACTAAAAACTTTAATCTTCCATCTTTACTTAAAATTGGTAGACATTCTTTTTTATTTTCCCATATCACATCATTGGCTTCTGCAAGTGTAATTCCTTCTTCCGCCCATATTACTTTATCTTTAGGTGTCATAAATTCATCTATTGGAGCTTCTAAATCATCTCTTGAAATTCTATAATCTTTATCTGTTACCAATCCTAGAAATTTTCCACTTGATGTTCCATCTTCTGTAATCATTACCGTAGAATGTCCCGTTTTCTTTATCAATTCTATTACTTCTTTTAATGTTGTACCACTCTTTACATTTGAATCACTTATTACAAAACCAGCCTTATGTTTTTTTACATGATATACCATCTCTGCTTGTGACTTTATTGATTGTGAACCATATATAAAAGCAATTCCTCCTTCACGAGCTAATGCAATTCCCATTTCTTCCCCAGATACAGACTGCATTATTGCAGATACCATTGGAACATTTGCATAATATTTAGGCTCTTCTCCTTTTTTAAATTTTACTATAGGTGTTTTTAATGATACATTTGATGGTATACACCTTTCATCTGTTAAATTTGGTATTAATAAAAATTCATTAAATGTTCTTGACACATCTTCAAATATCTTCGCCATTTTTCTTCCCCTTATAAATAATATTTAGGTTTTTGTTTTACCTATAAAACTTTTTTAATATATCATAAATATGATACCAACTATATGCTGTAATAACATTTTCATTTACTACATTTTTATTATATTGACAATCAAACTTAATAACTTTTACTTTTTTAGCTATATCTTCTATATTTCTTGGACTATCTTCTATCATTACATCAATTTTATTTTCAATACATTTTTGAACTTTTTCATTATCACTTGTAAATATCAATTCATTATATTCAATTTCTTGCTCTTTAAGCCATTTTATCGTTAACTCTTGCATTTTTCCATAATATTCAGGTGGCATTCCATTTTCATCTCTAGCTGTTATAATATATATATTATTTTCTTCTTCTCTTAATTTGCTTATTATCTCTTTTGCAAATCTCCTTGCTGGACTCTGAGTTACATATTCTACTAAATATTTATTCCAAAATTTATCTGCTTGTTCTGATGTCCAGCCAAATGCTTCTACTTCCCAATATTTACTCAAATCAATTGTTATTGGCCAGTTTTCTTCTATACACATTTTAGTTCCAAAATCTATTGTTTCTCTTTCTAAGTCTGTTAAAACTCCATCTATATCTATTCCTATGTTCATTTTTATAACCATCCTTTTTGTCTATAAAACAAAAAGAGCCCTTATTTTGATTTATTCAAAATAAAGACCTCCTTTCATTAATTTATGCTTTTTTTGCTACTTCAGCGATTTCTGCAAATGCTTTTGGATCATTTACAGCAACTTCTGCTAACATTTTTCTATTGATTGTAACATTAGCTTTCTTTAATCCTGAGATTAATTTGCTATATGTTAATCCGTTCATTCTTGCTGCAGCATTTATTCTTGCTATCCATAATTTTCTGAAATTGCTCTTTTTATCTTTTCTTCCAACATAAGCATATGATAATGATTTTAATACTGCTTGATTAGCATTTCTAAATCTATAGTGTTTTGCACCATAATATCCTTTTGCTTGTTTTAATACTTTTTTATGTCTTGCTCTTGTTGTAATTGCTGATTTTACTCTTGCCATTTATTTTCCCTCCCTAACTACTTTTTAGTTACCATATGGTAATAATTTTTTTATTGTGTTTTCACATGTCTTATCTGCATAAGCTCCTGGGCGTCTGCTTGATAATTTTTGTCTTTTTGTCTTATTGGCTAATAAGTGTCTTCTATTAGCTGTTGTTCTTTTTACTTTTCCTGTTGCTGTTAAAGAATATCTTTTCTTTGCAGCTTTGTTTGTTTTTAATTTTGGCATAGCGTTTTCGCTCCTTTCAATTGTTTTTATATATTATTAAGCTTTTTTAGCTAGTATAATAAACATGTTTTTACCTTCTAGTTTTGGTTTCTTTTCTACTACTGATATATCTTCTAGTTCAGATATAAATTGATTTAGTACATCTTCTCCCATTTTTACATTGTTTAATTCTCTTCCTCTAAATCTTACAGTAATTTTTACTTTGTTACCATCCTCTAGAAATTTTCTTGCATTTTTTGCTTTAAATCCAAAGTCATGTTCTTCAATATTTGGAGTAATTCTTAATTCCTTTGTTTCTTGAACTTTTTGTTTCTTTTTAGCTTCTTTTTCTTTTTTAGATTGTTCAAATTTGTATTTTCCATAATTCATTATTTTACATACTGGTATTTGTGAATTTGGTGATACTAATACTAAATCTAATTTTTTCTCTCCAGCTAAATCTAATGCTCTTGATAGTGGAACCATTCCCAATTTTTCTCCAGTTTCACTAATTAATTGAACTTCTTTGGCTCTTATTTGACCATTAATAGGTAATTCTTGTTTTATATAAAACACCTCCTAATTTTTCGTCACTTTTTTGCATAAAAAAAATTGACTCTGTTACAAGTCAATTCCACACAAATATAGATATATCAATAATATAAATCTAAATTTTTCTAACCTTTTTCCGCTGAGATAAGGTGAGAAGTGGATAACTTCTTCTTGTAACAGATATTATTATACAATGCTTGGTTAAATTTGTCAATACGTTTTCCAAAAATATTTTTCGATTTTTTTGCGTTTTCCCTTGAATTTATTTTTGTTTTGGTATAGTATATAAGAAATAATGTCTTTTACATAGGAGGAGAAAAAATGCCAACAAAAACTAAAGAACTAAATGATAAAAATAAAAAGAAAGTAACACCTTCAAAAAGTGCAAAAAATGTGGTAAAAAAAGTATCAAAAGAAGTTATTAATTCTAAAGTTGATTCTAGTTCAAAAAAACAAAATAATACAGAAAAAAAATCAGTTACGAAAAAAGCAAATAAAATAGCATCAAAAAAATCAACTATTTCAAAAAAAGTGGCTAATCAAAAAAATGCTTTAAAAACATCAACAAAGAAAACTACAAAAAAAGTCAAACCACTTGCAGAAGTTGTAGAATATTACGATTTACCATATAGATATAATGAAACAATTGTAAAAATACTTTATCAAACACCTGATACTCTATTTGTATATTGGGATATTGCAGATTCTGACAGAGAAAATTATATTAAACAATATGGTGAAAATTTCTTTAATATAACACGACCAGTTTTAATTGTTCATAATGACACTATGAATTATAGTTTTGAAATTCCAATAAATGATTTTGCAAATAGTTGGTATTTACATGTAAATGATAGTAAATGTGATTATAGAGTTGAACTTGGACGACGTCCTAATTATTATAATGAAGAAGCAACAAAAGAAATTCAAGAAAAAATTCATACAGATTATATACATGTATCAAACTCAAATGAAATAGAATCTCCTAATGATCACGTATTATTTAATACAAATGAAAATAATACAATTAAAGTTAGAAATGTAAAAAACAATAATGAAAAATCTATTTCATTATTTGATATAATAAAACATTTACCAGCTATGAAACGTATTCAAAATATACCATATATAAGTGAAAAATTATTACAAAACATGTATGCTGGTATTTATCAAAATGAAGATATTTCACTATTTGACAGAATTACAAATAATCCATCTTCTGGCGGAAATCCTTCATCAGGAAGTATGTCATCAAGATTTTTTTAGAACACATATGTCGTAGGAAATTCACCTACGGCATTATTTAACAAAAAAGGAGAAATAAAATGCAAAAAAAAGGATATGTAAGTTTCGTATTACATGCACATCTTCCATTTATACATCATCCCGAAAGTGATGATTACTTGGAAGAATCATGGTTATATGAAGCAATCTCAGAAACATATATACCATTATTACAAAGTTATCAAAAATTAGTTGATGAAGGTGTTAATTTTAGAATTACAATGTCCATAACCCCTACTCTACTTTCAATGTTTGATAACAAATTATTGCAACAAAAATATATTCATTATTTAGAAAAATTAATAGAACTTTCAGGAAAAGAAATTGAAAGAACTAAAGATAATGAAAGAGTTAATAGACTTTCTCATTATTATTATGATAGATATTCAAATGACCTACATCTTTTTAGAGATGTGTGGAAATGTAACATTATAGAACAATTCAAACATTTTCAAGATATTGGAGTGTTAGAAATTATCACTTGTGGTGCAACACATGGATACTTCCCTATTTTATATGTTAATGAAGAAGCCATTAGAGCACAAATTGCTGTTGGTGTTCAAACATATGAAAGATTTTTCGGAAGAAAACCTCGTGGTATTTGGTTACCTGAATGTGGATATGTCCCAGAAGCTGATAAATATTTAAAAGAATTCGGCATTGAATATGCTATTGTAGAATCTCATGGAATTTTATATGCAGACCCTACTCCTATCTACGGAACTTGTGCACCTATTGTTTCACCTGATGGATTAGTTTGTTTTGGACGTGATATGAAATCATCTCAACAAGTTTGGAGCTCAATAGATGGATATCCAGGAGATTACAATTACAGAGAATTTTATAGAGATATCGGTTATGAAGCTGATTATGATTATATTAAACCTTATATCGCTCATAACGGAGTTCGTGTTCACACTGGTATAAAATATCACAGAATTACTGGAAAGACTGAACAAAAAGATTATTATGATATTCAATGGGCTCATGATTCTGCAGAAAGACAAGCTGGACATTTTATGAATTCTCGTACTGAACAAATTGAAAATGTTGCTGGATATATGGACAAGCCACCTATTATACTATGCCCTTATGATGCTGAATTATATGGACATTGGTGGTATGAAGGACCTTATTGGTTATATATTTTATTTAAGAAGATTTATTATGATGATTGTAATTTTGAATTAATTACACCATCTGAATATATAGATAAATATCCAGAAATCCAAGTTAGTACACCATGCCGTTCAAGTTGGGGTGCAAATGGTTATAGTGGTGTTTGGTTAAACCCTACTAACGACTACGTTCACCGTCACTTACATAAAGCAGCAGAAAGAATGATTGAACTTGCAACAACTTATCCTAATCGTAAAGATGGAATTGTTAAAGAAGCTCTTAACCAAGCTGCAAGAGAATTGCTTTTGGCACAAACAAGTTGCTGGCTATTTATTATCACAAATGGTACAATGGTTGATTATGCAAAAAAACGTATTAAAGATCACATCGGACGTTTTACTAAATTATATTATGAAATTAAAGACAATAAAATTGATAAATCATTTTTAAAAGATATTCAATTAAAGGATTGTATTTTCCCTGATATTGATTATAATATTTATCATAAATTATAAAAGTCAAAGAAGCAGACGATAATATTATTATCGCCTGCTTCTTTGGTTTTGTCAATGAAACAAGTTGCATTTTTGTTTTTTTAGAATATTATATTCTAGTTCTGTATAGAATTCTATTTTTAGCAAATACTATACAAAACAAGAAAAAAGGAGCTATTTATGAGTTCATTATGTATAAAAACTAATAATGAAGAAGTTTTATCATATTTGCAAAATGAATTTTCAAGTTTCAATATGTTAAACACTTTTTACTCACGAAAAGAATTCAAATATTATAAAAATATAATTATCCATTACACTGGAATTGATAAAGAACTTTTTTATACAAAGTTAGCTACAATTCTTTCTTATTTAGTAATAGATTACTTTGAGCCAAATATTATAAAAAACATATTAAATGCTAATTATTTTTATTTTGAAAATGCCGAATTAAATAAAATTCTAGAACTATGTGAAGAAAATCTTTGTGAAGATGACGAATTTTCATTTCAAAATAGACAATTAGCTTTATTTGACATATTTTATGAATATATTTCTTCTAATAACACTATTATTCTAACTGGTTTCATAAATTTTAGACTAGCTGATTATAGGAAAATACTTGAAGAATTGGTTGACTTTTCTGTTAATGAATTCATAATAAAAAGAGAATATCTTGAATTTATTTCTCTTTTACGATTATATGTAAACTCACAGCCATCTTCAAATATAAAGGTTCATGCCATTTCATTTAATGATGAAATTATATTATTAGATGAAAATATGAATCAAATTCCTATAGATAAAAAAAATCTAAATGCAAAATATTTGTCAGATGTTTCTTTTTCAAATAATGATTATATTTTAAACACTTTGCTAAATTTATTACCACAAAAAATACATTTGCATATAGTTCAACCTTCATGTAACCTAGACTTTATCAATACATTACAACTTGTTTTTGAAAAAAGAATTAAAATTTGTCATAACTGTAATATCTGTAATTTATATAAAAAACTATCTATAAAAAATAATTAAGTCTCAATATTAGGATTCTAATATTTGAGACTTAATTTTGCAAACCTTAAATTTATATATTTACTTTTTCTTTAATTTCTTCTTTATCTTCTTTTATCCAACCTTTACCATCAACGATTCTTGTAACCATCATTGATGAAACTGTATCACCAACAACATTAAGCATTGTTGCAGGTGCATCTATTATTGTTGCAACCATTGTAAGTATTGGTAATGCTGCAACAGGAAATCCCATCATCGTTATAATTAACATTTCTGAAATTGTTCCCCCACCTATTGGAACACCTGTTATCAATAAATTTGCAATAATTGCAACTCCTAATACTTGTAATATTCCTGCTGGAGTATTTATAGCAGTTCCAAACAAGCAAACTAAGAACATAATTTTAAATACGGATCCTATCATAGAACCATCTTTATGGAAACTTGTTCCCATTGGTATTGTTGTTTCTGCAATATCATCTGGAACTCCCATTTTCTTTGCACACTCAACATTAACCGGAATACATGCTGCACTTGAACATGTAGCAAGTGATGTTAAAGTTGATGGCACTGCGTTTTTCCAAAATACTCTTACTCCCTTTTTTCCTCCTGCTATAAAAGCATATATTGTGTAAAATACAAAATAAAATGCTACTGCTACAATTGTATATATAACAAATGTCTTTAAATATCCTACAGCTATTGAAGCTCCAAAAGTTCCTATTAATGCTGCAAAATAACATGCTAATCCAATTGGTGCATAATACATTATAATTTTTACAATGTTTTGCACAACTTCATTTGCAGATATTAATAAGTCTAATACCGCTTTTCCTTTTTCTCCTGACATCCTTATTGCAATTCCACAAATTATTGATGCAACTAATATTGCTATTATATTATCTTTTGTCAATAATTTATTAAAATCATTTACTGTCAACAATTGAACTGTTCTGTCTGCAATTGTTAACTCTTCCTCTTCTTCATCAGAAGTTTCTGTTTCTTCTAGTGATGCTTTTATTTTTTCTCCATCTTCTGTATCAACTAGTTTTGCAAAGTATGTACTTGCAAATCCTACTAATACAGCTATTAGTGATGTTACAACAAATACACCTATAATTGTAATCATAATTTTTCCAAGTCGTTTTGGATTTTTCATTTTGGCAATTGATGTTGTTATCGTTAAAAATATAAGTGGGACAATGATAACTAACAATAGATTTAAAAATACGTCTCCTAAAGGTTGCAATATAGTTGCTTTTTCTTGGAATATAATTCCTACGATTGCACCAACGATAATAGCAACTAAAAGAATTATCGTTGATTTGTAATTTGATAAAAATTTTTTCATAATACTACCTCATTTCAAATAAAGGCAACTGAAAATATAGTTATATCTCCAGGATTTGTGACTATTATATATAATATTATTCCATTTTGCAATAGTTTATAACAACTTTTTATTTTTTATTGACATTTTTTTATAACTTTGATATTATAGTTTAAGAATTAAGTTGTAAATTTATACATTATACAGGAGGTATTTACAAATGTCAAAATCTTTGAAGTTTATTATTATTTTCGTAGTATTATTAATAGCAATATTCAATTGTTCATATACTTTTGCTGCAGTTAATATGAATACTACAAACACTAACACATCCAATACCAATACATCAAGCACTAATACATCTAATACTAATACTTCTAACACTAATACATCAAGCACTGGCACACCAAGCACTTCTAATACTAGTTCTTCTACTTTATCATCAACAGTAACTACTTCTGACTTTGATTTAGAATTAACTAACATTTTATGTATAGCTTTAGTTGTCGTTGGAGTTTTATTAATTTTATTAGGTATTGCAATATTAATTAGATTAAAAAGATAAAATAATTGACCTAGAAAAATCTAGGTCTTTTTTATTTACAAAATCTATGTTTTCCAATTGTTACAGTAAGTGGTCTTGACCAAATCCATTTATTGGTAGCAGTACTTGGATTAAAATAATAGATTGCTCCATATGATGGATCCCAACCATTTAAAGCATCTTGTGCCGCTTTTTTGGCTGTGCTATCTGGGTTTAAATTTATCTGTCCATCAGAAACAGCATCAAAAGCACCACTTTGATATATTACTCCTGCAATAGTATTAGGAAATTTACTACTTTTTACTCTATTTAAAATTACAGCACCTACTGCAACTTGTCCTGTATATGGTTCTCCTCTAGCTTCTCCATATATCGCTTTTGCTAATAAATTTACATTTGATGAATTATTACTTGAAGAACTACTTGAAGATGAACTCGTCATTATGCCCATTGCATTTAATGTTTTCGTTCCTGCAATTCCATCTACTGTAAGTCCATTTTTTTGTTGAAATTTCTTTACAGCAGATACTGTTTGACTTCCATATATTCCATCAACACTTCCGGTGTAATATCCCCATCTTTTTAATTTGTCTTGTATTGTTCGTACTTCACTTCCTCTTGAGCCATATTTAGACAATGCTAATACTTCTGTATTTTTCATTGCCAATACTGCTATAAAAGAAATAACTATTAACATTACTGCAACAAATCTAATTATCTTCTTTTTCATCTAATCACCCTTTGCATAAAATTTCTATTATTTTATACAAATTGGAATTTTTTATACAGTAAATTTATTTATTGCCTCTCGTGCCATTTCATCACATCGATTATTATATTCATTATCAGCATGACCTTTAACCTTTATAAATTCAACTTTATGTTTTTGAGTTAAAGCATATAGCTCTTGCCAAAGTTCTTTATTTTTCACTGCTGAACCACTAGCTGTTTTCCAACCATTTTTCATCCAATTATATATCCACCCCTGTTTAAAAGCATTTACTGTATATGCACTGTCACTATAAACTTGGACATCACTTTCAACCTTTAAACATTTTAGAGCTTCGATAACAGCTGTAACTTCCATGATATTATTAGTTGTTTGCTTCATTCCTCCAGAAATTTCTTTTTTTGCATCTTTATACATCAATATTGCTCCCCAGCCTCCTGGCCCAGGATTACCAGAACATGCCCCATCTGTATATATTATGATTTTTTCTGACATTTTATTTCCTCCATTTTTTATAAATTGCCTCTTGTTTTTTTATATATTTGTGATAAAATTATACCAATAATTCGAGAAATTTTCAATATATTTTAGGAGGTTTTAATGAGTAATGTTTTAGGGATTGTCGCTGAGTACAATCCATTCCATAACGGTCATTTGCACCATTTAACTGAATCACAAAAGTTAGTCGAAGCTGATTATACAATAGCTGTAATGTCTGGTAATTTCACTCAAAGAGGTGATGCATCTATCATTGATAAATGGTCTAGAACACAAATGGCTATAGAAAACGGAATAGACTTAGTAATAGAGCTTCCTACAATTTATGCAATCTCTAGTGCTGAGAACTTTGCTTCTGGTGCTGTTAAAATTTTAGATTCTCTTGGAATAGTTGATTTTATGTCTTTTGGAAGTGAATGTAATGATATTTCTATTTTAAGTGAAGTTACAGATGTATTAACTAATGAGCCATCAGAATATAAAACTCTATTATCTCATGAACTTTCTAGAGGTGTATCATTTCCTAAAGCTCGTGAACGTGCTTTAATGATGTATTTAAATGATATTCGTAGATTTAATAATGTGCTTTCTTCACCTAATAATATTTTAGGAATTGAATACTTGAAAGCCTTAGATAGACAAAAAAGTAATATTCATCCTATCACTATAAAAAGAGAAGGCTCTGCTTATAATGATGACTCAATTCCGTTAGATTCTGGATTTGCAAGTGCTACATCTATCCGTAATCTATGTCAATCTCATGATATTAGTATATTACAAAATTTTATGCCAGAAACTTCATTTAATATTTTGCAAGATTGCTTAGAAAATGGTCATATTGTTAGAAATATTTCAGAACTTGATAAAACTATTATTTATACTTTAAGAAAGATGTCTATTGATGAAATAGCTAATCTCCCAGATGTCTCAGAAGGCCTTGAATTTGCTATTAAATCAGCGGTTAACCAATGTAATACTATTACTGAATTATTATCTATTATTAACACAAAACGATATACTCAAACCAGATTAAAACGCATCTTTTTATATGCCCTTCTTGGTATTACTAAAAAAGATATGCAAATTTCCAAAACTACAAAACCTTATATTAGAATTTTAGGTTTTAATAGCAAAGGACGCAAATTAATTAGTGAAATTTCTAAACATAATCGCAAATTAACTATTATCTCTTCTGTAAAGAAATTTATGGATAGTAATTCCAATAAAAATTTAAAGCTTATGCTTGAAAAAGATATTTGGGCCACAAATGTTTATACTTTGGGCTATGAATATGATTCTATTGGTAATTTAGATTATACTCATAATTTAGTAATAAAAAAATAATAATGGATTTATATAACTACAAAAAGAGAATTTCTTTCGAAATTCTCTTTCAATTATTAATTTGCCCAGTATGTTACATCAACATCTGTACTTCTTTCAACTTTAGTTAAGTCAATATAGTATCCTTTTGAATCTTTCTTTAAGTAACCTGCGCTCTGTGCGGTACTTATTGAACTATAAGTTTTACCTCCGATTTTTAATTCAAATTCTTTGCTTGTATTAATGTTTCCAAGTTCAACTCTTCTTGCTTTAGATTCTTCTACTGTTATTGCTCTATTTTCTTCATTTTCTGATGAAGAATCTATAGATGTATTTAAGAAATCTGTTAAGTCGCTTTCTGTTATTTCTCCTGTTTTACTTCCAGTTGCATAACTATATGCACCTGGTGCTACTTTTCCATTGTTTATAATTAAATCATATAATGCTTTTTGCTGACTATTATTGTTGTTACATGCCTTTACATTCTCTTCAGTTGGATCTAACATTGCTACTGCTTCATTTCCACTTAAGCCAATTCCTATTGTAAATGCTTTAGCTGTTTTATCAGTGTTTTGATAATATTTATTTGTTATTTGTTTTTTATAATATTTAGCAGTTCTTAATGTCCAATAATAATAATCCTCGTCTGTTTCACTTGTGTATCCGTGTCCATTAACCTTTCCAGTTGCAGTTTCACTTGCATAATAATATGTTGGTTCACCATCTGTAACTAAGATTAATAATGGTGTACGTGTTATAGTCTTTGTTGTTCCATCTTTTAATTTAACTGTTGCTGTTGTTGTATTCTGAGCACTTGTAAGCATCTCTGCACCTAATTTTATACCTGATTGTGTATTAGTTCCCCCTGTTACTTCTCTTGATGATTTATTTCCAACATTAGATTTTATTGTTTGGCTACTATCATGTCTCCTATCACCTGCTGAATATTCTCTTGTTAAATAATCTATACCTTGAGCATAATTTCCTAATGGAATAATTGTTGATGCATCTCCACTAAATCCAACTACACCTACTCTACTGTCTTTATTTTTGCTCATTATAGTTTTTATAGAACTATTTACAGCATTTACCATAGCTTTAGCTCTACTATCTTCAACTGCCGTTCCACTTTTTCCTTCTAAAGGATATGTCATACTTCCAGAAGTATCTAGTACAAATACTACATCCATTGGTGTTGATACTGTATCAGTTGAAGATTTAACACTTTTTACTGTTATGCTTCCTCTTTGACCAATTTCAATATCTTCTAATTTTATTGTTGAGTCTGAGCTTACTTTATCTGTAAAAGCTGTATTAGTAATTTCTGTTAATGATGAAATCTTTCTGATTACACCATCTATATGATATCCATCAGATTCATTCTTTATTACGTACCATACTACAACTTCATCATCAGCTAATGTTGTTCCATTTGTTTTTAATGCATCAACAAGTTGAACTCTTGTTATTCCTTTTGCAACCATATCTGTTATTATATTATTATTTTTTATCAAATAATATAGATCATCATTCTTTAAGTTTGCATTAGTATCATAGTGTAAATCTGAGCTATTTAAGTAAACTGTTCCTAGTTCTCCTGTATATAGTGATGCATCATATCCTGTTCCACTACCTTCATATGGTACTTTTCCATCTTTTCTTACAAATAGTTTTGCAGTATATGCTGTTGTTCCATCAATTGTCTTGTTGCATATATCTTTATATTCTGCTTCTGCTACAACTGTTGCTTTTATTATTAATTCTCTTGTTTTCCCTGCTGCTAAGTCTTTTACTTCCCATGTTACTACTGATTGTTCTTTATCATTTTTAGTAACTGTCCAATTGTCTCCTTTGTCAGTTGTTCCACTTTCTCCAGTTTTTCCATCAACTGTATTTAATGTTAATCTTAATGGAATTTCGTCTGTAACTGTTTTGGTTATTGGTTGACTTCCAGCATTTGTTAATGTAATTTTATAATATACTGTTTCGTTTGCTGCAAATGTATCTTTATTTGTAGCTGGGCTTCCAATGTTTCCATTTGCATCTGCTTTATATGCTGTTTTATTTATTAATTCATTTGCTCTATTTGTTACAGTTAAACCTTCTTCTGATACCTTTTCATATCCTGTTGGTACTGTCTTTTCTGTTGCAGTATAAGATATTTCTTTTCCTTCTGCATCATATTTAGGTAATTTTTCAGTTCTTGACCATGAGTCAGCTGTCTTTGTTCCTGTTACCTCATAATCTATACCTTTTACTGTTAATATTATGCTATCTGGTCTTGTATTGAATGTATTATTGTTGTCTTCCCATACTTTTACAATTGTAATATCTGTTTTTTCTGTTAATCGGCTTGGATCAAATGTATTTGTGATTATTCCATTTTTTATTGATTTATTGTATAAATCTAATTTAGCTTGATCTTCAGCATTTACTGCAACTTCATCAATTATATATGTGATTTTGTTTCCATTTTCGTCATATAATGGTAACTCTGTAAATGTATGTTTCCAATCTTCGTTTGCTGTTACTACTTGTTCTGCTACTACCATATCACCATTTTTTACTTGTAGTTTTATTGATGTTAATGTATTTGCTTTAGCTGCATCACTATCCATATTTGCCCATACTTTTGTTACTGATACTTCTGTATTTGGATTTTTTACAATTGTATTATCTTCATCATTATCTGTAGTTCCATCTTTTGCTGTTGCAGTTGCTACATTTCTTATTTTTCCTTCAGCCTTTACATCTTCTGCAGTTACTGTGTAATAAACTTTTATTTCAACATAATTATCTGGTTCTAATGAGTCTATTGTATATACAGTATCTCCTGCATTTACATCTTTATCATCATATTTAACTTTTAATGAATCTGTTATTTTTATACCTTCTAAAGTTGTATTTCCTGTATTTGTTACCTTTATTGTATATTCTATAACATCCTCTGGTCTCACTTTTGTTGTATCTTTTATATTTGTAAATTCTTCTGCATCTTTTACTTTTACTGCTGTTGCATTTTTATTTACTAATATATCTGGTTGTTTTTCTACTGGAACATCTATTTCTGGTGTCTTATCTCCAACTGTTGCTACATTCTTGATTTCTGTTTTATTGTCTATATCATTTTGTGTTACTGTGTATGTTCCTGTTACACTTCTTGACTCTCCTACTGGAATTTCTGATATTGTTTCATCTATTCCTGCCATATCATCTTTAACAGCAATATCTTTTAATGTTGTATTTCCTGTATTTGTTACTGTTATTGTATATGTTATTACTTCTCCT
>OLNW01001516.1_pt1 | contig 22584 bp, 21 predicted proteins | sample 1672121 | NCBI WGS metagenome assembly OLNW01 (sample SAMEA3136648, study PRJEB25190) | human gut metagenome
TTTCTCCGTTTCTATCCCCCATTCTTTCAGCAGATTTTCAGGTGAAATCAGAATTCCGGCTCCCTGCTGGATCAGTCGGTTACAGCCACTGCTCAGTGTACTGTCGATCTGTCCCGGAAGAGCATACACATCTCTCCCCTGTTCCAGTGCCATATCTACTGTGATCAATGATCCACTCCTGGCTCTTGCCTCCATCACAAGAACCGCATCCGCAAGCCCGCTGATAATCCGGTTTCTCGCCGGGAAATTCTGAGCCAGCGGTGGAACCCCCGGTTCATATTCCGACAAAATACCTCCTCCATGCTCCAGAATATCATGATATAGCCCCTGATGCTCCTTCGGATAACACTGCTCCACTCCGCAGCCCATCACCGCAAAAGTCTTCCCATTTCCATTCAATGCTCCCCGCTGTCCCATTCCATCAATTCCTCTTGCAAGACCACTGATGATCTGAATTCCGGCCGCCGCCAGCTCCTTTCCAAATTCCATCGCATACCGTTCACCGTAAGAAGTACATTTTCTTGCTCCCACAATCGCTACCCGGCGTGTTGTCTCATCTGGAAGATTTCCTTTTACAAACAGGGCAAACGGATGATCCGGAAGTTCCAAAAGACATTTTGGATACTGCTCTGAATCCTGCGTGATAAATTGGATTTCTGCCTCTTTCATCCGCTCATACCGTTCTTCAAATCCAGTATCTTTTCTGGCGCTTTTCAGTACATTCCACTCCTTTTCTGTCAGCAGTCCTGCATTTTTCAATGGAGTTTCTTCTATATTATAAATACGCTTTGCAGAGGCTGCCCACCTGTAAATCCGGCACTTTTTCTCAGCGGGAATTCCCCGGATCCCGGCCAGCCAGAACTGATAGATCTCTTCCTGTTTTTTTCTTACTTTCTCTTCTCCTGGTTTTTTCATTTTCTCTGTCTTTTCCATTTCCGGTATTCTGTGCATCTTCTCACCTTCCCCAGTATTTCTTATCCATCGTGCGGTATCCAATTGCTTCTCGGAGATGTGCGGCATGTATCTTCTCTTCCCCTTCCAGATCTGCAATTGTTCTTGCCACCCGCAGGATTCGATGATAACCGCGTGCAGTCAGTCCCATTACTTCAAATGCCCGTTCCATCATCTTTTCCTCTTCTTTCCCCAGGGCGCAATATTCTTTCAGTAACTCTCCACTCAATTCCGCATTTTTTCGAATTCCACGTTTCTGATATCTGATTTTCTGCTTTTCTCTTACCTTGCAGATGCGTTCTCTGATCTGTTTGGAACTTTCTGCTTTTTCCTCTTGCTTCAAATCTCTGTAATACACTTTTTCTGCCTCCACGCTCAAATCGATCCGATCCAGAAACGGCTGACTGATCTTTCCAAGATAGGCTTGAATCTGCGCCGGCGTACAGGTGCAGCGGTCCAGATCCGGATAACATCCGCAGGGGCATGGATTCATTGCCACCACCAGCATAAAATCTGCTGGGAACTGATACGTTCCGCTGTTCCTTGTAAGCTGGATTTTTCTCCGTTCCAGCGGCTGTCTTAAAACTTCCAGTACCTGTTTCCGAAACTCCGGCAGTTCATCCAGGAAAAGCACGCCTCCATGTGCCAGTGTAATCTCCCCTGGTTTTGGGATCATTCCTCCTCCGACAAGTGCTGCGGCTGTAACCGTATGATGTACCTCCCGAAACGGTCTTCTTTGAATCAATGGCTGCTCTATATCCAACATCCCCATAATGCTGTAAATCTTTGTAACTTCCAGGCTCTCTTCCAAAGACATGGGCGGCAATATTCCTCCGATACACTCTGCCGTCATCGTCTTTCCGCTTCCGGGTGGCCCGATCAAAAGTAAATTGTGTCCTCCTGCAACCGCGATCTCTGCAGCCCGCTTTACACATTCCTGTCCACATACATCCGCAAAATCAGGTAGTTTCTCCTCTCCCTTATCTTTATCCAGTATCTTCTTTTTATATACCACAGACTCTAAAGATTTTTTTCCCTGTAATAACTCCATGGCTTCACGTAATGTCCTTACACCATAGATCTGCATCCCATCCACCAGAGATGCTTCCGCTGCATTTTCCATTGGCACAATGCAGGAGGTAATACCATCCTGTTTCGCCATTGCCACCATTGCAAGGATTCCCGGTACTCTCTTGATACTTCCATCCAGCCCCATCTCTCCCAGAATCAGACAATTTTCCGGAAGACTTAGCTTTTCTTCTCCAAGTGCTTTCAGGACAGATACTGCAATCGGAAGGTCAAACGAAGCTCCCCTTTTCCTGACTGTCGCCGGTGACAGATTGATCACCATCCTTTTTGCCGGGAATTCATACCCTGAATTTTTAATCGCTGTTCTTACTCTTTCTCCTGCTTCTTTGACCTCTGATGAAAGATAACCGACCATGTGAAATACCGGAAGTCCATTGCTTACATCCGCTTCTACACGGACATAATCCACTGCAAGTCCGTCTACCACAGCGGACAACACTTTGCTAAAACTCATATACATGCTCCTTTCCTGATGATGCTCATGCATTCTTCATGAATCATTCCTGTACAGGTAATTCAAACCAATAAAGTTTTCCTGTTTAAAATTCGTTCTCCTGTTACCTGTAAAATAAAATTGAATTTTGGGTTGAAACAGAACCGTCTGAAACTAATTTTCAAGACATGTTCTAACCTGATTAGATGTATTACTGTTCACAAAATATCTGTAAACAATAGCTTAGATATTACCTTTGAATTACCAGAACTGAATCTTCCGGGAATTGTATCGTTATCATAAAGTAGGGATTTCAAATTGTCAAGAAATTATAACGCAAGAATTTCTGGCATAAATGATTTTTAACTGGAAAAGCACACTTGACCGTCCACTTTCATAAACTATATCAAATGCACTGAGAGGTGCCGTCTTGAAAGCATTTCCTAATCCCCTCACTCCGTCCGAAGAACAATATTATATTCAGAAATATACAGAAGGGGATCTGGATGCAAAACACATTCTTATTGAACGGAATCTTCGTCTGGTCGCTCATATCGTACGGAAATATCAGAATCTCGGCGAAGATCCGGAAGACCTGATCTCCATAGGAACCATCGGATTGATCAAAGCAGTCATCACATTTGATCCACAGAAAGGGAATCGTCTGGCTGCCTATGCCTCGCGTTGTGTAGAAAATGAAGTCTTAATGTATCTGCGTGGAAAGAAAAAGTCAGGAAAAGAAGTCTCACTTTACGAACCGATCGGAACAGACCGCGAAGGAAATGAAATCAAACTTTATGATGTGATTGAAACAGAGGAACCGGATATCACAGAAAAGGTCTATCTCAAAGAAAATATTCAGAAACTCTATGAAAAAGTGGAAAATGAACTTTCTCCACGGGAAAAACTGATTTTAAAACTAAGATATGGATTATATAACGGAGAAGAATACACACAACGGGAAATTGCCGCACAGCTTGGCATTTCCCGTTCTTATGTATCCCGTATTGAAAAAAGTGCAGTTGAAAAGTTAAAAATCTGGTTCTGATTTTCACCTTCCGTTTATTTTTTCAGACAGTCATCCACAATCTGCACTGCTTTTCGCACTCCAGATCAGTAATTCATCTCTGACTGTCTGATTCATTTGCATTTATGCTTCCGGCTGTTCCTGTCTTCTCAGAAGATCATACATCTCAGCTTGCTCACTCAATTCGATAAACAGTTTCTGCTTTGAATGAGGTGCGCTCTCCTGATCCTCGCCGTCCTCATTCAAAATCCGCAGAACTTTCGCCTCCAGATTTCTTCCGTCCGGTTTCATAATCTCAATCGTCTCGTCAACAGAGAACTTATTGCGCTGTTCAATCTGAGCACGTCCTTCGGAATCGATTCCTCCGACGATTCCAAGATAAGTATACTCTTTAATATAAGTATTGTTATCGTAGATCTGTGACTCAGAATCCGGTTTACCAAAGAAAAATCCGGTAGTAAACTGACGGTAAGTACAGTTGGAGATCTGGTCAAGATACCATGGCATATTCTTCTTATAAAGCTCAGGATCCTTCTGATAATCATCCAGAGCACGTCTGTAAGTTCTCGCAACCGTTGCAACATACAGGGCAGTCTTCATACGTCCTTCGATCTTCAGACTGTCAATTCCTGCATCAATCAGCTCCGGAATGTGTTCGATCATGCAGAGATCTTTTGAGTTAAAGATATAGGTTCCGCGTTCATTTTCATAAACCGGCAGATATTCTCCCGGACGCTTTTCTTCAACTACTGCATATTTCCAGCGGCACGGATGTGTACATGCTCCCTGGTTGGCATCGCGTCCTGTAAAATAATTACTTAAAAGACATCTTCCAGAATAGGAAATACACATAGCACCGTGGACAAATGTCTCTATCTCCAGGTCTTCCGGAATCTTACTTCTTAATTCTTTCAGCTCTTTTAAAGATAGCTCTCTGGCTGATACCACACGGCTGGCTCCCTGACGGTACCAGAAGTTGTATGTTCCATAGTTTGTATTATTGGCCTGTGTACTGATATGACGCTCGATCTCAGGACATACTTCTTTCGCAATGTCAAATACACCCGGATCCGCAATAATCAGTGCGTCCGGACCAATTTCCTTCAGTTCTTTAAAATACTCTCTCACACCCTCCAGATCATCGTTGTGTGCAAGAATATTGGCTGTCACATAGACTTTAACATCATGTTCATGAGCAAATCGAATTCCCTCTTTCATATCTTCCATTGAAAAGTTCTTCGCTTTTGCTCTGAGACCAAATGCCTCTCCACCTATATAGACTGCATCTGCTCCAAAAATTACTGCGGTCTTCAACACTTCCAGACTACTTGCCGGAATCAATAATTCAGGATGTCTGCTCATCTTTTTTCTCCTCAACTTTCTGTTTTACACTGACTGCCACACCATCTCCCAGTGGAATGATCGATGTAACAAGATCTTCTCTGTGTTTCAATTCATACAGATACTCTCTCATTCTTGCATGAATTGTTCTGTTTCTACGCTCCACTGCGAAGCGTGATTCAATAATCTCTCCATCCTGCATCACATTATCTGACACAAGACAGCCTCCGTCTGCAAGAAGCCGGAGTACTTCCGGAAGATAATGGATATACTGACCTTTGGCTGCATCCATAAAGATAAAATCATAGGTCCCGTCCAGTTCTGCCAGCACCTGCATTGCATCTCCCTCAATCAGCGTAATCTCATCTTCCTTTCCCGCTCTCCTAAAATTCTCCCTGGCGATCGGGATTCTTTTCTCATAATTTTCTATTGTGGTTATATGGCACCCCTGCGGTGCTGCATCATTCATCAATAACGCAGAGAAACCTACGGCAGTTCCGACTTCCAGAATGCGCATAGGTTTTTGCATCATAAGGAGAACCCGCAGGAAACTCTGCATTTCATGCCGGATGATCGGCACATCATCCGCAAGAGCTTCCTGCTCGATTTTCTCCAGTATTTCACTGTTCTCTGTGTCCATAGAATTGATGAATGTAACAATACGTTCATCTACTATCATATTCTACACATCCACATCCATGATGATCGGAATCACCATAGGTCTTCTCTTTGTCTTTTTCCAGATATAATCATTCATTGTATCACGAATGACCAGTTTGATCTTGTTCCAGTCTGTATGTCTGCCTTTGAGACATTTATCCAGTGCTTCTGAAACAGCCTTTCTCGCATCTTCCATCAACTGCTCTGACTCACGCACATAGACGAATCCACGGGATACAATATCCGGTCCTGCAAGCAGACGGTTTGTTCTTCTCTCCAGTGTCAGCACAACGATGATAATTCCGTCTTCTGCCAGATGCTGTCTGTCACGGAGTACGATATTTCCAACATCTCCGACACCTAGTCCGTCTACAAGGATTGCACCTGTATGCACCTTGTCTACTACTTTTGCAGACTCATCGCATAACTCCAGTACATCACCGGACTGAATGATAAACACGTTCTCTTTCGGAATTCCAAGAGATCTTGCAACTCCTGCATTTGCTTTCAGATGACGATACTCTCCATGAACCGGAATCGCATATTTCGGTTTCACAAGAGAATAGATCAGTTTCAGTTCTTCCTGACATGCATGACCTGATACATGCGCATCCTGGAAGATAACTTCCGCACCTTTTGCTGAAAGTTCATTGATCACACGGGAAACAGATTTCTCATTTCCAGGGATCGGATTGGAACTGAAAATAATCGTATCATTCGGCTGGATTGTTACCTTGCGGTGTACATCTGCTGCCATACGTGACAGAGCCGCCATAGATTCTCCCTGACTTCCGGTTGTGATCAGTACCATCTTCTCCGGAGGATAATTCTTCATCTGATCAATCTCGATCAGTGTGTTCTCCGGTACATTCAAATATCCGAGTTCGGATGCAGTTGTAATGATGTTCACCATACTGCGTCCTTCTACGACTACTTTTCTTCCATATTTATATGCAGAGTTGATAATCTGCTGAACACGGTCTACGTTCGATGCAAAAGTTGCAATGATCAGACGGGTATTCTGATGTTCTGCAAAAATGTGGTCAAACGTGATTCCCACCGTACGTTCAGACTGTGTGAATCCTTTTCTCTCTGCGTTCGTACTGTCTGACATCAACGCCAGAACACCTTTCTTACCAATCTCTGCAAATCTCTGCAGATCGATCGCATCTCCAAATACCGGTGTATAATCTACCTTAAAGTCTCCTGTATGCACCACAACACCTGCCGGGGAATAGATTGCAAGTGCGGATGCATCCTGGATACTGTGGTTTGTCTTAATAAATTCAATTCTGAATTTTCCAAGATTGATGGACTGTCCGTGACGTACCACTTTTCTTCTTGTGCTGCGGAGCAGATTATGCTCTTTCAGTTTGTTCTCGATAATTCCCATTGTCAACTTTGTTGTATAGATCGGAATATTGACTTCCTTTAATACGTACGGAAGAGCACCGATATGGTCCTCATGTCCGTGAGTAATTACAAAGCCTTTTACTTTTGAAATATTGTCCTTCAAATAGGTTACATCCGGAATTACAAGGTCGATTCCAAGCATATCATCTTCCGGGAACGCAAGTCCGCAGTCCACAACAACAATACTGTCTTCGTATTCAAAGGCAGTAATATTCATACCAATCTGTTCCAGACCTCCAAGTGGTATGATACGCAGTTTTCCATTATTCTGTTTTTTCACAAATCAAGCACCTCCACTATTCTGTTTTTCCATACATTCTTTACACAGTCCGTAGAATTTCAGTTCGTGGTCCAGGACATGGAATCCGGTTGCCTCCTCTATATGCTGTTCCAGATCATCTAGAAGATCATCATCAAATGCAAGCACTTTATTGCACTTTCTGCAAATCAGATGATGGTGATTATGCTTCGTCTCTCCGTTCAACAAATGCCCAATCTCATAACGAACACATCCATCATCAAAGTTAATCCTGTCTACCAGCTGCATATCCCACAAAAGCTGTAATGTTCTGTACACGGTAGCCAGTCCGATCTCGGGATAATCTGATGATACAAGCTCGTAGATATCCTCCGCTGTCATATGCCTGCCGCTGTTCTCTTCAAGTACTGACAAAACAAGCAGTCTCTGATGAGTGACCTTCAGGCCTTTTTCTTTGAGTCTTTCCTTCAGCAGTTCCTGCGTCTTTTCTGTTTCCATCAGCCTTTTCTCCCTTTTTTTATAAATTTCAGTAAATCTATCGTAAAAATCCAACTGGATTTTACTTTCCTGTTTACATCTCAATCTCGACATCGTCCAATAATTCTTCAAATACTTTGGACACTGCCATCAGTTCTGTATCGTCCTCTACGATCTCATAAAATTTTTCTGATTCTTTAGAATCTCCGACTTCTTTTAAAATCAGGCATTCCGCATCATCATCCTCTGAATCGGCTACCAATATGTATGCTGATCCATTGATCTTTGTCTCTTCCAGTACAAAAAATTCGTCTGCTCCGCTTCCATCGCTGAAAGTAAAACTTACTTTTTCCATTCAATTATCCCCTTGTCTGTTTTTCAGATAAAGTGAATCCAGATATCCCTGAAGAATGAATACCGCTGCGATCTTATCCACATATTTCTTACGGTTCTCTCTTCTCACATTACTTTCGATCAATGTACGCTCTGCCTCTACAGTAGTCAGGCGCTCATCCCACATGATGACTTCCAGTCCTGTACGCCGTTCCAGCATATCACGAAATTCCAGAGACTTCTGAGCACGCTCTCCAATATCATTATTCATATGTTTCGGGAAGCCGAGTACAATCTTCTCCACCTCATATTCTTTGATCAGCGCCTCAATCCTGGCACAGGTCTTGCGAAGTTTGTTCTCTTCTTTCCGTGTGATCGTCTCGATCCCCTGGGCCGTCAGTCCGAGTGCATCACTGATTGCAACTCCGACTGTCTTCGTCCCGTAGTCTAATCCCATAATTCTCATAATCTGATTATTCCCACGCGTGGTGTTCAATATACGCTTTTAATAACTCTTCCACCAGCTCATCTCTTTCTACTTTCATCACAAGACTTCTTGCTCCGTTGTAGCTTGTAATGTAAGTCGGATCTCCTGACATGATATAACCAACGATCTGGTTGACCGGGTTGTATCCTTTTTCTTTCAGTGCTTTATAGACAATCTCAAGAATATCTTTTGCTGAGATCTGCGGTCCCGGTTCTACCTGAAAGAACTGAGTATTACTTAAATCACTCATCTTTCTTCCTCCTTTTCCTTCTCCTTCTGTTTTTCACTGTTCACAATCTGTCTGCGACACCGGCTTTGATCATTCTCCTATCAAATCTGCTGTTGCCCGCATCAGCAGACATCTTCTCCAACTGCAAACAGTAATAATTTTCTTCTGGAAAACCCAGAAACTCTATCTACAATTTTAATATAATCCCATGCAAAATTCAATGAATAATTTGTGAATCACAACCAATTTGAACTTTTACAACACAATTTTTCAGATTTTCATTTGTTTGTAGTGCAATTTTCATATATTCCTTTGTATGGCCTGTCTGAACGGTCTTTCCGTCGATTTCGACGTCCTCTTCCACCAGTACTTCTACTTCTTTTCCGATGAAACTTTCCTCATATGCCCTGCGCTTTTTCTCACCAAGTTCGATCAGGACATTACTTCTCTCTGCCTTGATCGATTCGCTAACCTGATTTTCCATCACGGCTGCTTTGGTTCCCTCACGTCTGGAATATTTAAAAATGTGTGTCTCGTAGAAGTCAATGCTGTCTACAAAAGCTCTTGACTCTTCAAATTCTTCCTCTGTCTCTCCCGGGAATCCAACAATCACATCCGTTGTCAGTGCCGGATTTTCAAAATATTTGCGAAGAATTCTGCATCTTTCAACATATTCTGCACTTGTATAACGACGATTCATACGCTTCAGCGTGGCATCACATCCACTCTGTAAAGACAGATGGAAATGTGGACACATCTTTGGCAACTCAGAAATTGCCTTTGCAAATTCTTCTGTAATGATTCCCGGTTCCAGTGAACCAAGACGGATTCGTTCGATTCCGTCAATTCCGTGAACTGCCTGAATCAGATCCAGCAGATGTCTCTCTCCGTCAAAATCAATTCCGTAAGAACTCAGATGAATTCCTGTCAGAACCACTTCTTTGTATCCATTTCCTGCCAGAGTCTTCACTTCTTCCAAAACATCCTCTGTCTCTCTGCTGCGGACTCTTCCTCTCGCATATGGAATGATGCAGTAAGTGCAAAACTGATTACATCCATCCTGCACTTTAATGTAAGCCCTTGTATGATCCCCCGGTTTTGTAAGATGAAGGGATTCATACTCTTTCGTTCTGCTGATATCCTCCACATCTTTCATTCCGTGAGCATCCTGATACTCTTCCAGTGCACGGATCAGATCTTTCTTCTTATTGTTTCCAAGGACAATATCGATACATGGATCTACCACTCCATTCTTGTCCTGAGCCTGTACATAACAGCCGGCTGCCACAACGATCGCATCCGGATTCATCTTTCTTGCACGGTGAAGCATCTGACGGGATTTACGATCCGCAATGTTCGTCACAGTACAGGTATTGATCACATAGACGTCCGCTCCTTCTTTGAATGGTACGATCTCATATCCTGCCTGTTCCAGCATTTCCTGCATCGCTTCGGTTTCATACGCATTCACCTTACATCCCAGATTGTGCAGTGCTGCTTTCTTCATAATCTATTACCTCATTTTTCTATTGTATATGTTCTAATAATTCTTGGTTACTGTTTATTCCCTTGTCAATCACTCTTGACTTTTATTTCCATATCCCGTAGAATAATAACGAGGTCAGAAACCTTTACTTTATTGTATAATTCAAGGAGGGATTTTCAAATGAAAACAGTACAGATTTCATTAAATTCAATCGACAAAGTTAAATCATTCGTTAACACAATCACAAAGTACGACAATGATTTTGATTTAGTATCCGGAAGATATGTTATAGATGCCAAGTCAATCATGGGTATTTTCAGTCTTGATCTTTCTAAACCGATCGATCTAAACATCCACGCTGATGGAAACATTGATGAGATTCTTGCAGCACTTGACGCTTACATCATCAAATAATCATCCCGGTATTCATTTACGGACTTATGATTTATTAACGAAGAGCTGTTCCTGACGGAGCAGCTCTTTTTTATCTCTTCATAACTGTTTGTTACTGTTCACAGGCAACCTGCAAACAGTAACAACTGTTTTACTCTCCCTGTTTCACACGGATCACTTCTGCAGTCTCAATTGCTTTCTGCATCAGTTCGTCAATCTGCTCTGTCAGGTTCAGTTCTGATTTTTCAATACGTTCCACATTCGGTTTTGTAACCGGATGTTTTGCAACGAAAATTGTACAGCAGTCTTCAAACGGCTGGATGGATGTCTCATAAGTATTAATCTTCTCTGAAATCTCTACGATCTCTTTCTTATCAAATCCAATCAGCGGACGGTATACCGGCAAAGTACATACTGCATTGGTTGCATTCAGGCTCTGCATTGTCTGGCTTGCCACCTGTCCGATACTCTCTCCTGTGATCAGTCCCAGACAACCATCCTGTTTAGCAAAATGCTCTGCAATACGCATCATATAACGACGCATGATAATTGTAAGCTCATCATGTGGGCATTTCTCATAAATGTAAAGCTGGATATCTGTAAAGTTGACAACATGCAGTTTGATCGGTCCTGCATAGGCAGATACCAGACGTGCAAGGTCTACTACTTTCTCTTTTGCTCTCTCACTTGTATACGGTGGCGCATGGAAATAAGTTGCCTCAAGTTCTACTCCACGTTTTGCGATCATATAACCAGCAACCGGACTGTCGATTCCGCCGGAAAGAAGAAGCATGGCACTTCCGTTTGTCCCGATCGGCATTCCTCCCGGTCCCGGAATAATTCTGGAATAAATGTAAACTTCTTCACGGATCTCTACATTCAGTCGAATGTCCGGATTATGCACATCTACTTTCATCTCCGGGAATGCATCCAGAACTGCTCCGCCAAGTTCACAGTTAATCTCCATAGAATTCACCGGATAACGCTTGTTTGCTCTTCTTGCCTCAACTTTGAATGTCTTGTTCTTCTCCGGATACGCCTGATCAACATAGTTTACAACGTCTTTTTTCAACTGTTCCAGTTCTGCTACAGGAACTCGTACAACCGGGCAGATTCCGACAATACCGAATACCTTTTTCAGACTTTCTACTGTCTCTTCAAAATCATACTCGCCTTCACAGTCTACATAAACTCTTCCATGACACTTGTGTACGAGAAATTCTCCGTCCACTCCCTGCAGGGCATAACGGATCTGACGTACCAGAGCATCTTCGAAAATATAACGGTTCTTTCCTTTGATTCCGATTTCACCGTATTTAATCAGAAATGACTGAAATCTCATATTTTTATCTCCTTTTTGAAACGTTACTGACCACAAAACTTACATTATGGTAAAATACTTTACCATTTGCAGCTATAGTATGAGCCGTAACACTTTAACTTCATTACTATGCTACTTTATTTAGTGTCTCGTATATCTTCTCAACATCGGTATACAATTATATAGTGTTTCCAGCACGTAGTCAATTTCTTCTTTTGTTGTAAATTCTGACATACTGAAACGAATTGTGGAATCCAGATACTTCTGCTCCGCATCAATGCTCTTTAACACGCCGCTGACTGCCGGATGATTGGAAGCACAGGCTGAACCGGAAGATACATAGATTCCTTTCTCTTCCAATGTGTGAAGAAGTACTTCGCTTCGGATTCCCACAACTCCCACACTGATAATGTGCGGTGCACTTCCTTCATCCGTCACACCATGAATCGTAATATCATCGATCTGCTTAAGCCCTTCCAAAAAATGTGCTTTCAGTTCACGCATCAGCGCCACTTTCATATCCAAATCCCGATAAGACATCTTTGCAGCCAGACCAAGACCTGCAATTCCCGGCACGTTCTCTGTACCGGAGCGCATGTCTTTCTGCTGTCCGCCGCCAAACAAAATTGGACGTATCTTCACTTTTTCACCAATGTAAATGAATCCGACACCTTTCGGTCCGTGGATCTTGTGACCGCTTACACTTAACAGATCGATCTTCTGGCGCTTAGGATAAATATGATATTTTCCAAATCCCTGTACCGCATCGGAATGCATCAGAATATTCGAATTGTATTCTTTCACGATCTTTGCAGCCTCTTCCACCGGCTGAACTGTACCGACCTCATTATTTACATACATGATCGATACAAGAATCGTCTCCGGACACAGAGCCTCTTTCAAAGCTTCCAGACTGACTTTTCCATTAGAATCCACTGGCAGATAAGTCACTCTGAATCCTTCCTCTTCTTCCAGATAACGCATCGTGTTAAGGATCGCATCATGTTCAATCGAAGTTGTGATCAGATGATTTCCTCTTCTTTTATTTGCTCTTGCACATCCGATCAGCGCAAGATTATCACTTTCTGTTCCACCTGATGTGAAGAAAATTTCCTTTGTATTTACTTTTAATATTTTCGCAAGGCTTTCTTTTGCATCTTTTATATAATGCTCTGCCTCCACACCTTTTCTGTGCATGGAAGACGGATTACCAAAGTCCTGACACATCACTTTATATACCAGTTCTCCCACTTCCGGAAATGCTCTTGTCGTGGCAGAATTATCTAAATATGCTTCCATTTTCCGTTCCTTTACTTTTCGTTCTTTACTACTAAATTATGTCTGTTTGTATTATTCTGATACATTTGATACATTACCAGCCAGTACTGTTCGCAGGTAACCTGTCAAATAATGCATCTTGCCATTTAGAATCACCTGCATCCTCATAGCCAGATGAGTCGCTGTAGATTAAAAAATAACACCAACTCTGTCTGAGATCATTCACAGGTCTCCAGATGATACATCAGAATCGAAAGAGTCGTAAGTCCTGCAGTCTCTGTACGCAGAATTCTCTTTCCAAGAGATACAGATGTGGCTCCCGCCTCTTTTGCAAGCTCCACTTCCGCTTCTTCGAATCCGCCTTCGGGACCGATGAAGATTCCTACAGACTGTCCCGGACGGATCTGTTGGATCCTGCGGGCAGTCTCTTTCATTCCTTCTTCCAGTTCATACGGAATCAGGATCACATCCAGTTTCTTTGCCAGTTCCAGTGCTTTCTGGAAACTCACCACAGGCTGTACCTCCGGCACAATCCCTCTTCCCGACTGCTCTGCCGCACCTTTGGCAATGGCCTGCCAGCGGGTTCTTTTCTTCTCTGCTTTCTTTTCATCCAGCTTCACTACGGATCTTTTTGCCGCAAACGGAACTACACTGTATGCACCAAGCTCCACTGCCTTCTGAACGATCCATTCCATCTTGTCCCCTTTTGGAAGCCCCTGGAAAAGCCAGAGTCTGGACGGAAGTTCTGTATCCTGATCCAGTTTCTTCAGAATATCAAGCACTGCGACATTATCTTCATATCCGTTCACCGTACACAGATAGACATTTCCCTCTCCATCGTTGATCTGAACATCTTCCCCGTATTTCATCCTGAGGACATTCTTCATATGATTTACATCCGTACCTTCGAGTCGGATCTGCTGTTCACCGATCCAGGAAGGCTCTGCAAAAAAATTCTGCATCCGACTTCTCCTATTATCCGTTCTTCCGGGCTGTTACGCAGACCCACTCGCCCTGATATGTCACATCCAGGATCTCAAGTCCTGCTTTTAATACAGCCTCTTTTACCATCTCTTCTTTATCATCAATGATTCCGCTTGTAATATAGATGCCGCCCGGTTTCAGCTGATTAACGATCACTGGAGTCAGCTCAACCAGTACCGGGGCAAGAATATTCGCTGCCACAATATCATAGCATCCGTATCCTACTTTATCCTGTACTTCTTTATCATCAATGATATTTCCGATCATAACTTCATATTTATCTTTCGGAACTCCATTGTTCTCCATATTTTCATAAGTCGCATCAATAGCACATGGATCCAGATCGGTTCCGACAGAATGCTCTGCACCGAATTTTAATGCTAGCATTCCAAGAATTCCGCTTCCGCATCCTACATCAAGAATCTTCGTTGTCTCTGTTGTATATTTACGGATCTGACGAATACAGAGCTGTGTTGTCTCATGCATTCCTGTTCCGAATGCAGTTCCCGGATCAATGTGGATTACCATCTTGTCTTCATCGGAAGGTTTTACATCTTCCCAGGACGGAATAATCAAAATATCATCCACATAGAACTGATGGAAATATTTCTTCCAGTTATTCACCCAGTCTACATCTTCTGTCTGAGATTCTTCGATTGTACATTCTCCAACATTCACGTACGCTGACATTTCTTTCAGCTCCTGTTTTACATCTGCAAGAATCTTCTCTGCATCGTCCTCTTCTTCTAAATAGAAACTCAGATATGCCACACCGTCATCCGGATCGATCTCCGGCAGGATATCTACGAACATCTGCGCTTTATCTGACTGTGTCAGCGGCACTTTATCTTCAATCTCCACGCCTTCGATCCCCAGATCTGCCAGCATACTGCTGACGATATCTTCTGCCTCTGTTGTTGTCTTTAATCTGAATTTATTCCACTTCATCTGACTTCCTCCTGAAACCACAAATCTAAATCAACATTTCCTTTTATTCCCGGCACTTCTCCGGTCTCACTGTACTGCCACATCTTATACTGATACGGACATTGAGGAACCTCATGATAATCTGCATACCAGAAATCATACTCCGTCAGTTCCTCCATCTTCAGTGTAAATGCCATCCATTTCATATTGGCATAGATCATCGGATCATATCCTGCCTGCCGGATTCCATCACAGAAGATCTTACAGTAATTCGTAAATTCTTCTCTTGTATTATCATCTGTACGGGCAGTATCATCTTTGATCTCCTCAGTATCATAGACAACCGGTCCGCGGATCTTGTAAGGCTGAATATGTTCCAGCACAAAGTCCGCTTCTTCCACCGCCTCTGCCGGTGAGATTGCCTGTGAGAAAAAATAGACACCTACATCCAGTCCTGCCTCGATCGCACCCTCTGCATTCTGAGCAAACATATCATCCGGAACAAGCTGTCCCGTTTCACCATAGGCACGATATCCAAGACGAAGAATCACAAAATCAATGCCACTTTCTTTTACCTGTTTCCAGTCGATCTCTTCTCCCTGAAATTCAGAGACATCGATTCCTTTCTTCGCAGACACCTGATTCTTCTCATCGTAATAACTCTTATATCCTGTTTCTTCATCCACACTAAGATTCTTAAAATTATACGTATTCTCAGGCACATCGTCAAGAAGCTCTGTTCGATATTCTTCCTCTTTTACATCCTGAAATACAAAATAGGTCTTCCCATTCTCCTGCTCTGTCACCACACCCGATTCTGAGTTTTCCACATCGTCCACGGTTGTCTCGACTGTTTTTCCGCTATTCGCAGCACATCCTGTGAATAACATCATCGCAGATAAAAGGAGCACTATCTTTCTGATTCTATTTCTCACCCGGTCTTCTCCATTAATCTAATCTTTCATTCATCAACTGGCAGAATGAGCATTTCATCACCAGCCTTTATCTTACCACCATGAAGTACTTTTGCAAATACTCCTTCTCTGGGCATGATACATTCTCCCATTTTCTGAAAAATCTGACATCCATGGTGACACTCTTTTCCTATCTGAGTCATCTCCAGCAGCACATCATTACATTTTAATCTTGTTCCTACCGGAAGCGTACGGAAATCAATCCCCTGCACGATCAGATTCTCTCCAAATGCACCATCCTCAACTTCCGCGCCTCTTGCACGGAATGCTTCTATCTTATCATAAGATAACAAACTGATCTGACGATGCCATTTTCCTGCATGTGCATCCCCTTCCAGTCCAAAATCTTCTATAAAGTTTCCCTCTTCTATTCTGCTTTTCTGAGTTCCTTTCGCAGGACTCGTACAGACTGCAATTACAATTCCCATTTATCTGTTCCTCTTCTCTTTTTTCTGTATCAGCCGCCACTCTGATTGGCAACGACAATACCTATTTAAAATATAAAATACATCCTTGTATGCTTACAGCGTTCGACATTACTATCATTTTCTATTCCTACTCTTAACCGCCGATACTCGACATCCCTTTTTTCTCTTTTTGATCTGAAAAAATATTCTTTCCAAACTCATGGCATGCCGGTTTTCTGAAAATCGCATCCTTCATCTTCTGCCGGAGCATCTCATCGGTCACCCCTTCCCTGAGCAGTTTTCTCAGATCAATTCCTGTCTCATACTGAAGGCACAGTTTCAAAAATCCTTCCGATGTCAGCCGGACCCGGTTACAGGAATCACAGAATTTATGACTTACCGCACTGATAAAGCCAATCCGTCCTTCAAATCCCGGAAACTGAATATAAACCGCAGGTCCGTTTCCAAGTCGCTTTTCGTAAACTTCTGCCTTTCCAAATTCATGTTCCAGTATCTCCTGTATTTCTTCCCGGTTCTTTCCCTGATATTCCTTCCCCATTCCGATCGGCATCATCTCAATAAATCTGACTTCCACTCTTCGCGATTCTGCCAGTCTTGCAAGCCGGAGATACTCTTCTGTTGTCTGCGTCAGCGGAACACAATTAATCTTTACCTTCAATTGTTCATAAGCAAGTGCCGCTTCCATTCCTTCCAATGCCTGCTTCACATCTCCGCAGCGTGTTACTGTCCGGTACTGTTCTGGGTCTAACGTATCTATACTGATATTTACTCCATCCAGCCCGTGTTCTATCAGACGGTCAATCTGGTCTTTTAAAAGGATTCCATTCGTTGTCAGAGTTACCTGGTCAATTCCTTTAATCTTCTTAAGCATCCCCACAAGCTCAGGAAGACCTCTGCGTGCCAACGGCTCTCCCCCCGTCAGCTTTATCTTTGAAATTCCGAGTTCTGCTGCCTGACAGCAGATCCGTGTAATTTCATCAAACGTCAGGATCTGTGCATGCGGAATCGGCTCTACTCCTTCTTCCGGCATACAATAGACACATCTGAGATTGCAACGGTCCGTCACAGAAACTCTCAAATATTCAATCTGTCTGTTATACTGATCAATCATACCATCATTCCGCCTTTTTCAAAGGCTGTGCACATTCTCCCGCCTGACCTGTCAGAATGGCCAGACCATGTCCAAGAGACGGGAGCACTGCTTCCAGATTCTCCTTCACTGCTTTCGGACTTCCCGGCAGATTGATGATCAATGTCTGATTGCGGATCACGGATGCTCCACGGCTGAGCATCGCTCTTGGTGTCACCTGTAAAGATGCCAGACGCATTGCTTCAGCGATTCCCGGAGCATTCTTTGTAGCCACTGCCAGCGTTGCCTCCGGAGTACAGTCTCTTGGAGCAAATCCGGTTCCACCTGTTGTTGCGATCAGGTCAACTTTCGTCTCATCACTTAATCTGCACAGACATTTCTCAATCTCAGCCTGCTCGTCCGGAAGAAGCACTTCTTCCACTACTTCATATCCGGACTGCTCCAGCATCTCTTTCAATAATGGACCGCTCTTGTCTTCCCGTTCTCCCACATATCCTTTATCACTCAGCGTCACTACCGCCGCTTTCCATCTTTTTTCTTCCATTTTCAATCGTACCACTCTTTCCACCTGTTTTCTTTACCAGATAAATCTCTCCGATCTCCATCTTCTTATCCATGGCTTTACACATATCATAAACGGTCAGAAGTGCAACACTTACCCCTGTCAGTGCTTCCATTTCCACACCGGTCTTTCCGGTCACTCTCACAGTGCAGTCACAGTAGATTGCAAGCTCACTCTCTACCAGTTCAAATTCTATCTTGCATTTTGTAATCGGAAGAATGTGACACATCGGGATCAGATCCGATGTCCTCTTAACCCCCATGATTCCGGCTGTTGTAGCAACACCCAGCACATCTCCTTTTCCTGCCGTTCCGTTCTTTACCGCCTGAAATACTTCTTTATTTACCGTAATCTTTCCTGTGGCAGTCGCTTCACGGACCGTTTCTTTCTTTTCCGTCACGTCCACCATAATGGCCTTTCCCTTTTCATCAAAATGTGTCAGTCCCATGTTCTATCCCTCTTTGTTTTTGAAAATCGTCTGTCCATAAAACAAATTTCTTTATTTTCACTTTATGGCGCTATTTTTATCATAACATATTTGAGCTTATTTCACATTAAGAAATTTTTGAGTTTAATATAACAAACAGAGTCCGAAGCTTTTTCACACTTCGGACTCTGCGTTGTTCTTCCTTTTTCTTTCTTTTACTCGATTGTCAGTCGGATATCTCTTGAAGAACTTCCGATTCGTACCTGTATATTCTGAAGCAGTGTTCTCTCTGAACTTCCTGCCTCTGTTCCCTTTGCAGTTTCTTCCGGTACTTCTATCTGAATCTCCACACGTTTCTTTTCACCCGGCTTCAATTCTGTCTTTTCAAATCCTTTCAACTGCTGTAGCGGCTCTTCTTCCTTTCTCTCTTTCGCAGCAAGATAGACCTGAACTGTCTCTTTACCACCGACAGTTCCTGTATTTTCAACATCACAGCGTACCTTTACTCCGTCCTGCTCAAATTTCACAGATGGATTACTGTATTTGAATGTTGTATAAGACAATCCATGTCCAAAGCAGAATTCCGGTTCTACATGGAAAGTATCATTATATCTGTAACCGACAAAGATTCCTTCTTTATATCTTACTTTTGTATCTCCCGGGAATTCTCCGACTGCATGTGCAGAGCAGTCTGTATGTCTGCGGTAAAATGTCTCCGGAAGTTTTCCTGATGGATTCACCTGGCCAAAGAGTACTTCTGCCAGTGCCTTTCCACCCTCCATTCCTGCATACCAGTTCCAGACAACTGCTTTTGCTTCCTGGATCCAGCTTCCCATCTCAACCGGACTTCCACCCATCATCACAATTACAGTCTGCGGATTGGCTTTCAAGACTTCCTGAATCAGTTCATCCTGTTCATATGGAAGTTTCATATCTGCACGGTCATTTCCCTCGCTGTCATGCTCATGATTTAAACCACCGATTAAAATAACCTGCTCATACTGTGCTGCAAGTTCTGCTGCCTCTTTTCTCAGTTTTGCACGTTCTGCTCTTACGTCCTCATCCACTGCATCTTTTTCAGCCTTCATGCTTCCACCGCCATCTTCCAGACTGGTTTCCTGCCAATTTTTATCTGACTCAGCTGCAGTATCATCCCGTTTGTATCCCTGTACAAATTTCACTTCTGTATTGCCGCCAAGTAATGTTTTGATTCCCATCAATGGTGTGATCTCATAAAGTGCTTTGATCTCTGCACTTCCTCCACCGTTAGAATGCACACATTCCGCATTTTCTCCGATAACCAGTAATTTTTTCAGATTCTCTCTTTCAAGTGGAAGTCTGTTTTCTTCATTTTTCAGAAGCACTACAGATTCTCTTGCTGTCGCAAGTGCTTTTTCTCTGTGTTCTGCCGTATTATAGCTTCCTGCTTTACGCGGACGTTTTTCTTCTGCTCCTTCAATCATATGCAGACGCATCATCAGCATCAGGATATGTATTACTTTTTCATCCAGCACTTCCTCGCTGATCTCTCCGGATTCAATCTTTTTCTTTAAAGGCTCTGCCATGAAATATGCATCAAAATTGTCTGTTACAGACATTTCGATATCCAGCGCAGATGCAGCAGCCATCTCTGTATCATGGACACCACCCCAGTCGGAAATAACTGTTCCGTCATATCCCCATTCTTTTCTGAGGATATCTTTCAGAAGATGCTCATTGGCATAGCAATGAGTTCCATTTACCATATTGTAAGCTGTCATAAGTGTGTATGCTCCGCCTTTTGTCACCGCATCATGAAATGCCGGAAGATAGATCTCACGCAATGCTTTTTCATCAATTTCTACATCAACCCAGAGACGCTCTGTCTCCTGATTGTTTACTGCAAAATGCTTCACGCATGCAGCCACATCCCAGTTCTGGACTCCTTGAATGAAAGGAACTGCAAGCTCCTTGGTCAGATAAGGATCTTCACTGAAATATTCAAAATTTCGTCCACACAGCGGACTTCTCTTAATGTTCACTCCCGGTCCGAGGATCACATCTTTTCCACGACCTCTTGCCTCTTCTCCGAGAACAGATCCTGTATGATATGCGAGTTCTCTGTTCCATGTAGCTGCCAGTGCACTGTTGCACGGAAGATACGTTACATAATCATCGGAAAGTCCGATTATTTCCCAAGATGCTGGCTTAAACTCCTGACGCACGCCCATCGGTCCATCAGACATCTTAAGTGGTGGGATCCCAAGGCGCTCTACTCCTGCTGTCTGGAAAAGCTGTGCCCCATGCACCATACCTATCTTTTCATCTAATGTAAGCTTTTCTGTCAGCACTTCTGCTTTACTTCTCAAATCTGTCTGTTTCATTTCCTTCTCCCTTCCATAATCCTTGTATTTACCACAAACGTTCCTGTATCTGTTATAAATAAACTCTTTCTCTGTCAATAACTTCTTAAACTCTATTCATGTTCAATCACATGAATAAGCATAACAATCATACCGGTCATAAATGTCCTTATTTACTACAAATGTATTTTCTAAGAAAGCGGAGCATAAGCCCCGCTTTTAAGGATTGATTACTATATAGGAATTTACGCTGCTGTTCACTTCATAATCACAGTTTCTGTTTTCAACTGTATTATTTAACTTCGCAGCTGAATTCTCCGTCTCTCTCAAGAATGATCACTGTATCATTGCCATCGCTCTCTGAAGCTGCTCCTCTGACATTCTCTGCTTTGCAGTTCACCAGTCTTACTCTACATCCGGATTTGCCTGTAACCTTACCTGTTACTTTGGCAACTTTTCCTTCTTCTGTATCTTCTGACACTTCACGTTTCAATTCCAGTTTCAGTACTTCCTCATGCTCCTGATATACCATTGACTCCGCAGAATCCTCCAGATCAAACACTTTCATCTCTACATTGTCTGTGAAGTCATAATCTGCACATTCTGACTTAATTCCTGTCGGAATGATGCTGTTGGAGCGTACCCACATCGGAATAGAAAGATACTCATGTTTTTCTTCTCTCCAGCATCCGCCTTCTGCCACATCTCCTGTCAGATAATTCGTCCATGTTCCTGCCGGAAGATAATAAGATACCTCTCCGGACTCATCAAAGATCGGCGCTATAAGAATCTTATCTCCAAGCATATACTGCTTATCCAGATACTGGCAGTTTCTGTCTCCTTCAAACTCCAGTGCCATGCTTCGCATCATCGGGATTCCTGTCTCAGATGTAACTACTGCACCACTATACAGATATGGCATCAGAGAAAGTTTCAGTTTTGTAAAGAATCTCACTACATCTACCGCTTCATCATCATAAGCCCACGGCACACGGTAAGAAGTACTTCCGTGAAGACGGCTGTGTGTAGAAAGAAGACCAAAGGCAGCCCAACGCTTATACACATCCGGTGTAGACTGACTCTCAAATCCACCGATATCATGGCTCCAGAATCCAAAACCGCTGCTTGTCAGTGATAATCCACCACGCAGACTTTCTGCCATGGAAACATAGTTAGACCAGCAGTCTCCACCCCAGTGAACCGGGAATTTCTGTCCGCCGACTGTAGCGGAACGGGCAAATACAACTGCCTCATCGTGGCCTTTTTTCTTTTCAACTACATCGAATACTGCCTTGTTGTAAAGGTATGTATAATAGTTGTGCATCTTCTCGGCATCTTTTCCATCGTAATATACAGCATCTGTCGGAATACGCTCCCCGAAGTCTGTCTTAAAGCAGTCAACTCCCATATCCATGAGCTCTTCAAGTTTCTCCTGATACCATTTTGTTGCTTCTGGATTTGTAAAATCAACGATTGCGATTCCCGGCTGCCACATATCCCACTGCCATACATCTCCGTTCGGACGTTTCAGGAAATAACCTTTTTCCATTCCTTCTTTAAACAGGACAGACTCCTGACCAATATAAGGATTGATCCATACACAGATCTTGATTCCCTTTGCTTTGATTCTGGAAAGCATACCTTCCGGATCCGGGAAGACTCTCTCATCCCAT
>OLNW01001517.1_pt1 | contig 22564 bp, 24 predicted proteins | sample 1672121 | NCBI WGS metagenome assembly OLNW01 (sample SAMEA3136648, study PRJEB25190) | human gut metagenome
TTGATTTTTCTTGAGTGCTAATACATAATCTGCCCGTTTTTTCTTTATTTTTTCCGCGATTTCTGTTTGTGTTCCCATAGCGTCTATCGTTACAATCTGGCCTTTTATCTGGATCTTATTCAACAATTCTGGAATCGCTGTAATCTCATTACTTTTTTCTTCAACAGCCTTTTGTCCAAGACAATATCCGTCCTCTTTGCTCCATGCTGAAACAATATGAGCCGCTTTTTCCTCTTTGCGTTTGTTTGATCGCATAGTTTTCCCATCAATACAAATGTATGTCTAACTTTTCTTTGTTGACGCGTGTCTTCGATATACTCCATCCATTCCAATAATTCCTGCATCTATGCAGCCCCTGATATCATCTTGAAATGCATTCGCTGTCATAGCAATGATTGGTATCTCTTTTGTATCTTTACGATTCAATGTCCTTTTCTTTACTTTCCAGTTTGATTGTTCCGTTCATCATGTCCACAATATCTTTTACAATAGAAAGTCCAAGTCCGGCACCACTATATCCATTCGTTGTTTCTTTTCCTTCCCGGGCATAGGATTCAAATGCATGTTTCTGAAAGTCTTCGCTCATACCAAGTCCCGTATCGGAACATACAAATTCAAAAACCGCTGTCTTGTCATCACTTGAAATCTCATTGCAATACAGGATTACTACTAAATAGCTGCATTCCTTTTTGGGGAAGCAGCTATTTGTAGTTAAAAGCAGTAATTTTCTAGTAAAAATAGAAAAGTTGAGTCAAATGGTTGTATAAGCCCCCTGAAACGTTTCTACATATGTAGACAATAACAAATCAGAAAGGAATTTCATTGGATCCAGTTAGAAGGAAGCAGATATCGTATTTCCAAAAAGAGTTTTGATCTATGGTTGGATGGACAATCTGAAACGGAAAGTTTTTGACATCCTACCCATTTTTACTTAAGACAGGTATATTACTGATGAGGTGACGAAAATGAATGTAAATGATCAAGAAGAACTTGTTCAGGCTCTGATTAATGATATTAACCGTAGCAGCCCATACAAAAAGAAGCCTGCCGTAAAGAAAAAATGGATGACAGTTTCCGAAATGGGAAACTTATTAGGGCTTAAGAAGACAGACCGCTATTGGCTGTTACATAAAGATTTATTTCTGCATGAAGAATATTACGGAAAAATACGGATTAATATTGATAGTTTTGAAAAGTGGTATGCCAACCAGATAAAATATCATAAAGTCACGGGAGAAGAACCCGGACTAGAGCTGAAGAATAAAACATATTCTGTTAAAGACATTTCAAAGCTATTGGGCATTTGTGAAAGCTGCGTATATGATTTAATGAAAAAGGATATTTTTGAAGTTATTATCGTAGATTACTGGAAACGAATTCCTAAGAAATCCTTTTGGAGCTGGTATGAAGGACAATCTCATTACAGAACCCAGCAAGATAAAGAAAAAGATGCCAAAATTGAAGCGGAATCCATAACAATGCCTGAGATGGCAAGATTACTTGGAATAAAAAGAAACAATGTCTATTCCTTGCTAAGAAATAAGCAATATTGTTCCTATTTCGAAATTGTAGTAATTGGAGATAAAAAACGAATAACCAAAGATAGTTTCCAAAGATTCTTGAAAGCTCAGAGCACATATCAATTGAGTCCAATTACCGAATATAAAGAAGTAAAACAAGAAAAGAATCCGACGCTTTCTAATTATCGTACTTCAAAATTATTAACTTCTAATAATCGTGCGGTGAATGGAAACTTGAAGTATTTAACGATGGATGAAGCTGCTCTATTAGCTAAGATCAGCCGTGGCATGATATCAAAATGGATGTCAGAAAAAAAGTTTTCATTTATCAAGATAGGAAGTCGAGTCCGTATTGATCGCAAGGAATTTGAAGAATGGTTAAAAATCCGAGAAATGGAAGGAAGGACTAAATAATATGGCGTCTATAAGAAAGAGAAATGATAAATACAGTGTAATTTACTCCTATATCGATGGAAATGGAAACAGGAAACAGAAATGGGAAACTTATCCAACCCGTGCTGAAGCATTGAGACGTAAAAAGGAAATTGAATTCAAACAGAATCTTGGAAACTTTGTTGTCCGTAACTGCAAGACTGTCGAAGAACTGATTGGTGAATATATTACCTTATATGGAAAAGAAAACTGGACCTACTCAACTTATGAGGGAAATATGGGTGTAATCAACAATTATATACTTCCAATTATTGGTAATGTAAAACTTGAAGATATTAATACAAGATTTATTGAACAGTATTATAAAAAACTTCTAATAACCCCATCTGTCATAAATTCGGCAACTGGAAAGAAAAAGCATGAATATGTATCGCCAAGTACAATAAAAGACATTCACAAAATACTCCGAAGCTGTTTCAAACAAGCAATGAAATGGGAATTAATAGAAAAAAATCCTTGTACGCTTGCTTCTGTACCAAAACACAAAACTCAGCACCGTGAAATATGGAATGCAGAAACCATTTTCTATGCAATAGATGTATGTGAAGATGAACGGTTGAAGCTTGCTATTAATTTGGCCTTTTCCTGTACTTTACGTATGAGGGAACTGCTTGGTTTAACCTGGGATTGTGTAGATATTTCCACCGAAGCAATCGAAGAAAACAGATCCTATATATTTGTAAATAAAGAAGTACAACGAATCAAGAAAAGTTCTTTGGATACCTTGGATGCAAAAGACATTCTGTATGTTTTTCCTTCAAGTCATACAAAGAATACTACTCTTCTTGTTCTGAAAATACCGAAAACAGAAAGTAGTGTACGTAAAGTTTTTCTACCAAGAAGTGTTGCCGAAATGCTGCAAAAATGGAAACGGAAACAACTTAATACAAAAGCAATCCTTGGAGAGGAATATAATGATTACAACTTAGTGATGACAAGTGAATTTGGCTCTCCATTAGAATCCGGAACAATTCGAGTATCCTTCAATAAACTAATTGAAGAACATCATCTCCCCAAAGTTGTATTTCACAGTTTGCGTCATAGCAGTGTCACCTATAAATTAAAACTCAATAAAGGTGATATAAAAGCTGTGCAGGGCGATTCTGGCCATTCCCAGACAGATATGGTTACAGATGTGTATTCCCATATTATTGATGAAGACAGAAAAAAGAACGCTGAATTATTTGAAGATGCATTTTACAAGAAAAATAATCTTGATCCAAATATGGTTTCTGAAGAAGTCGATATGGAATTATTGATGAAAGCTCTGGCGAATCCGGAAATGCGGGCGTTGCTTAATTCACTGGCTAAAACAATGAAGTGATGAAATACCATATAATGTAGAAAAAAAAGGAGACACTTAAAATGACAAGTATAATTCAAATCAGAGTAGACGATGACTTAAAAAATAAATCAGATCAACTTTTTAAAGCTCTTGGAACTGACACACCATCAGCAATAAGGATATTTTTAACACAGGCGGTTGCATACAATGGATTTCCATTTGAAATAAAACGAACTGTGCATAGTCCTTATGCATCTATGACAGAAGAAGAGATGCTTCAAAGACTGGAACAATCCAGAGAATCTTCAAAAAAGGGAAATTACCGAAATGCAGATGATGTGATTTCAGATATGAGAGGAAAATATGGATTATAAAGTAGTTGTAACAGCTGAAGCAGAAGAAGACTTGAACTAGTTTATATAGTATCTGCTTCTCGCTATAATATAAGGGGCAGTTTTAAGTAGAAATCAACATATGTTTATCAAGAATTCAGCCGATGTATTTTAACTTTTGTAAAAGTTTGAAATTGCATCGGCTATTTTAGTAAAATTTGAAATAATAGAACAAATCTTATTCATCACTCCATCCCCATTTCTAACTCATCCAAAAATGAGTCATCTGGAAGTGGTCCGAATTATAAGTTAAGATAATCTGCCTGAATAAATGTTAATCTTTCATTCTCACTTCTATGCAGTAGCGTATATAATTTAAAAATCAGTTGTAGAAAATATGAATAATGGATATAATATAGAAAAGAAGAACAGGTTTTTTCAACAGAAGGATGTGATATTATGGTAACAAAAGAATCTGTAACTATTGATGTTCCAGTAGGAATGTCGAAATATTTGATAACTATGAATCCAGATGCAGAACTTACTCGAAATGCATTGTTATTGTATCCATATATCCTAAATCAGACAATATCTCATGGCCGTGCAGCTGAAATTCTGGGAATCAGAAAGTCAGAATTAATTAATCTGTATGATAAATTAGGATATTCCTATTTTGATATGACAATGGATGATTTAGATGATGAACTGAACACTTTTAGAGAACTTAAAAAGAAGGAGGCTGCGGTATGATTGTTGTCTCTGATACAACACCGCTAATATCACTTCTTAAAATTAATCGTTTAGATTTGCTGAAAAAACTGTTTGGAGATGTTTTGATTCCACAGGCAGTATTTGATGAGCTAACGGATGATGAACGATTTCGGCTAGAAGCTGATCAGATTAGAGAGAAGAAGTTTATTGTGGTTAAACCTGTAAACAATCCTGAATCAACCAACATATTAAAAAGAGCAACAGGTCTTGATCAGGGTGAGAGTGAAGCAATTGTTCTGACAGATGAATTAAAAGCAGACCTGTTATTGATGGATGAAGCAAAGGGAAGAAACATATCAGCTCAGATGGGGCTTAGAATCATGGGAACAATAGGAATTCTTATGGCTGCTTATGAAGAAGATGAACTGTCTTCTGACGAAGTCAGAGAATGTATTGCCGGTCTGCAGCACGCCGGACGCCATATTGGACAGAGGCATTATCAAATGCTGTTAAGCAGATTAAAAGATTAAATATTTTTGATTTTATGATGATGTGTGAAATCTTTATATAACTGACCCTCTCGATATTTTTTTCGAGATTAGGTCAGTTTTTTGTATGAAAAAATCTGTATTATTATTCACCTGTTTTTATAAATTTTACCTTTTGAAGTTCGATAAACAGTTATAGTGTCTTCATCTCCTATTTTAACTCTGTGATAAACAGTGCCTCTTCCAGTAATCGAATTAATTTGTTTACTCCGGCATAATTGAAAAGATAAAAAGTAGTCGAAATTCCCATAGACAAATACACGCTCACGTTGTATATTATAAATATAAATCTAGTCAATTAAATATAGATATCATTTCCGCATCTAAGGGAATGGTAGTCATAGGATTGATGTAGTTAGTATCATTACATACTTTCCCCAATATTAGCTGTAGCTAAAAAGTTGCTAACAAGTTGCATTTATCTAAGGTTTATAGCAGATTACAGAAATTGACTGGATAAAAATTGGAAAGCCATTTTTCATAAGAAAAATCGGGCTTTTTCATACAGAAACTATCAAATATTGACAGCTCCCTGTATAACTCCTAAGACTTTATTGTAGGTTCGATTCCTACAGGGAACGCTTGATAAGAGGCGGAAATGATTAGCTGATTAGCAAAATCGTTATCCGCTTTTTTCTTTTTTTCGAAAAATTAATTGCTTTGAAAATCAGCTGTTTCTGCTAACAAATCCATAAAAATGTTAGCTGACAGCTAATAAAAAGCAGTCCTTTGCTAACAAGAAAAATTTACAGTCCTGCTAACATTTGGGAAAGTGGTCTTATTAACCAAAGAAAAGGGATGTAAAATAGAGAAAAGTAAAGTAAATTCACTCATCCGATTTGAATCCTGCAAACATCAATTAGCTGAAATCTATATTTAAGAGTTAGCCCTGCTAACGAACGAATGGCATGCCCGTTCAGACTAGATTTATAAAAAATTCTAGTTTATTTCATACTATGGAAGAGAACATACATTAGATATCCAAAGGCAGGATGGAAATAATCCCACCATAAGCACAATTGATCAGCTATTTAATGTTTTATTAAATGTTTGGTGTAAAGAAACGGCTTACCCAAGTTGTCAAAAAGATTATGATTATGATAATGACCCTACATATGGACAATGTGCAATAACTGCAACACTCGTTTATGATCTATTTGGCGGCACGATTCACAAATTAAAAGTTGATGGTGGAGGAACACATTACTTCAATAAAATCAATGGCCACTATGAAGAATTTATTGGAAACCGTCAATACAAAAACCGGATGCTCAATTCCATTATCGATGCATTTTTCATTACACTGCTTCGCAATCATGGTGCAAATGTTATCGTTCCGTCACTAGCTGAAGATGACCAGAATGAAAACCTGATATTCATCTTGAAATATATACAGGAGCATTTCGCTACAGTTACTTTGAAAGAATTGTCCTCTTTCTTCAATTACAGCGAACGACAATTACAAAGGATTATCAAATCCAGCACCGGTATGAGTTTCAGCGAAAATATCCAGCAATTACGTATGAACCAGACTACCCGCCTGCTTACTAATCCAGATATTTCCATCGCGGTTATTTCCGAGGAATTAGGGTATTCAGATATCGGTAATTTCAGACAAGCGTTTAAGAAGTGTTTTGGGATGACCCCATTGGAATATCACAATAAAACCAGATAGGACCAAATAGGGACGGAGTTTAACAATCCTGCCAAACAGTATGGCAGTGTTCTTTTACGGAAAACTGACCGTCTTTTTGCCGTGCGATTCCTACCGGCCATTCAGCGAAAAGACATTGACCAAATTCTATGCATTCCTTCAATTTCATCAGTTGTATGCATATATAAGCTTCCCATATGAGAATATTACAGAAAATCACATTTATTACAAACAGGCTGCTTTTTTGTCCTCTTTTTATTCAGAGCACACTTTGATTCCAGAGGATTATATCGTCTATTACCGGAATCATTTTCTGCAACATACATTCTCGCTATGTAAAGACTTTACGACTTTGAAATCAACCATTCATCCAGATATCTATAAAATCATCCGCCATGATCAGGAGCAGAACACGGATTATGCCAATACACTTCGGTCTTATCTGATGAACGGATGGAATGCTGTACGCACCGCGAATGAACTACATATTCATAAAAGTACCTTCTTTTACCGGCTTAATAAAATGGAAGAACTGTTTGATCTGGATATTACGCAGGAAGAAACGATGGTTGCGTATGAGTATTCTTTTATATTGATTGAATATCTGAGGAAAATTAAATTATAAAATATAAGGAGAGACCAACAACGCAGTCTCTCCCTTATTTTTAGCATGCTCTTCTCACATTCTCACTATTTCATTTGTCTACAATATCCACCAGCTCCGAAAATGTTTTTAAAGACTCATCGGCATTTATACTTTTTGCTGCCTCTCCAATTCCAGCTGCGTACATGCCACCCTTTTTTGCAGCTTCGATTCCTGCTTCCGCATCTTCCACAACCATACACGCTTTTGGCGGTAATCCCAAATACTCTGCCGCTTTTAAGAATACCTCCGGATCTGGTTTTGACTTTGTAATATTATTTCCGTCCGAAATTGCATCAAAAGCATCTTTCAATTCTACCTTTTCCAGAATAAATTTTGCATTCTTACTGGATGATCCAATCGCTAATTTATATCCTTTTTCTCGAAGTTTTGTCAATGTATCTCTTACTTCTTTTGTCACATCGTCTGGTGTCATTGACTCTAGTAACGTCCTGTAAATTTCGTTTTTCTTTTCAGCCAGTTTTTCCTTTTCACGTAAACTTAAGTCTGGTCCTTCGTAACGTTCCAGAATAATTTCCAGAGAGTCCATACGGCTTACACCTCTAAGCCGATGATTAATCGTCTCATCAAAATATACCCCAAGTTCGTCTGCCATAGTTTTCCATGCCTGATAATGAAATTTATCTGTAAATACAAGAACCCCATCCAGGTCAAAAATCAATCCTTTTATCTTCACTTCTTCCGCCTCCAAATCAGATATAATCCTTTCCGCATAACGCATCCACAGGGCTTACCCCACAAAATTCTGAACGCCCCATAATTTTTTCCATCGTTACCTGAATAAACTCCGGATTTCCACTGTAACTGTTAATATAAGTATCTATCATTGGTGCATCAAATAAATGAAACGGATATGCTGTTGAAATCATCATTGTCGGGATTTCTGATACAAACCATGGAGCATCATCTCCCAAGCCAAAACAAACATTCCAATTCAGTCTCAAAGTTGTATTATTCGATGCATTTTCCATATTACAAATGTAAACATACAAATCATAATCCTGTTTCATTTCTTCCACACTGCGGTACATCTCATGCATCAATTTTCCTTTTTCCGGTGTCATTCTTTCTGGCTCTATGAAATCTTCTACTGTAATTGCAGTACGCCGATCTCTTACCGTAACCTCAAACCCTTCTTTTTCAAACTGTGCTTTCCACTTCTGAACAAAAGGGCTATCCGGATTCGAGTCTTTTTGAATTACATTCAGATACACTCTCTTATATTTTTTCGGAGAAATCGGAAGAAGATTCTGATTATCCCGAACTAACGTAATTGCCTGATCTGCCACTTCTTTCGCCCATGTTTTATGTGTCTGGCACCCCACAATCTTTATTGCCTCTTCTCCTGGAACCAGTGTCTTAGTTCTCTTCTTCTCATGTAAATGTAAGGAAGCTTTTGTTGCAAGAATCCGAAGTACAGCTTCGTCCAAACGTTCCTCGCTGACTTTTCCTTCTTTTACTGCCGTCAGTAAATATCCATAATCTTCTTCCAGACTCTTATTAAACAAAATCATATCGCATCCTGCTGCAATTGCCTGTGGAATTGCCTCGCATCTTTTCATTGCTGCTGTAAATCCTACCATCGGCGTTGCATCTGTACTGATCAAACCATTAAATCCCAGCTTACCTCTCAGCAATCCCGTTAAAAGTTCCGGTGATAGAGATGCCGGACGCAGCATCTCTTTTCTTGTTGCATTCGGATTGATTGCTTTTACATAAGCCGGCTGTGCAATATGACCTACCATCACAGTCTTTGCGCCTTTCTGAATCAAATTGCTATACACATAACCGAAAGTTTCATCCCATTTTTCTGTAGAAAATGAGTTTACACTGGTCAATATATGCTGGTCTCTTTCATCCACTCCATCACCTGGAAAGTGTTTGATTGCAACTGCTACGTCACACTCATCTGCTGCATCCAGATATCTTGATGCAAATGCCAACACTTTCTCTGGATCACTTCCAAATGTACGTACATTCGTAATTGGATTGTGGAAGTCATAATTAATGTCAACAATTGGTGCAAACGACCAGTTCAATCCAAGCGCAGCTCCTTCTTTGCATGCTGTAAGTCCCATACGATATCCATTTTCTGGATTATTTGTCGCTGCAACCGCCATCGGCTTACCAAATGATGTTCCTTCCAGCGCAAGACCATCTCCGCCTGCTTCTGTATTTGCTGCCAACAGAAGTGGTATATCCGAAAATTCCTGAAGCATCCTGTGCGTCTGCTGAATATTTTTCGTAGTATCCGCACGATACATTAATCCTCCCACACCAATATCCTGTGTCAAATGCTTCAATAATTCTGGATCATTTCCTAATCCCATAGGACAGAATACCTGCCCACATTTCTGCTCCAGGCTCATCTTCTTCCATGTATCCAGTACCCACTCCTGTGCTTCTTCATCCAAAAAGAACGGATTTTCTTTCATATTTATTTTCGCCATATTCTATTCCTCTTTCATCTTAAAATATTTTCTCAAAAAATATGCTGGTCCACAGCTCCACGCATGACAATAACTATTCACAATCGTTCCTCCATACGGAGATTCATCAGCATTTTCTGGATTATATAACTCCCAGAATGTGTCCGCTCCCAGACGTACCATTCCGCCCCAATATATTTCCAGCTTTTGTAATGCCTTGTTCTTTTCTCCCACATGCAACAGAGCATCTATATAATTATGATACATATACGGAGTGACCATGCCTTCTGCATTATCCAGATTCTCTACCCGATCCATAAGCTGCTGTGCTGCTGAATCTTCCACTGCTTCTCCGAGTACCATCCAAACCTGTGATGCAACCGATACTTGCCTGTCTTTTCCACTGATATAACACTGTTTTTCTTTATCCCACAGCCGTACATTTGCCGCATTTCTACATTCGCAATACAACTCTGCTAATTTTTCTTCTTTCAGAACCTCTCCCAATACTTGAGTGATTCGAATTGCTGCTGACAGAGCATATAACAGAATTCCCTGCGCTGAAGCCTGCTTATTCAGATTTAAATTCCAGTCAACAAAGCACCATCCCAAAACATCTGAATCTCGAACCAGATATTCTTCATCCAGATGCTCTTTTGCAAGTTCAATCTGCCTTAATGCCGTTGGCCATAGCTCTTCTAGTGTCTCCCTGTCATTTGTCGCTTTATAATAATCCCAAAGAGTATTGATAAAAAATAAAGAGTAATCAAACATTTGTGTATCATCAACTTCCGGCTCAGGTTCTAAAAACAGACACGCGCCAACTTTTCCATCTTGCATAGGAAGAGCTGCAAATAAATACAGACATGCTTTCACCATATCATTTTTTTGATACGTCTCATAATTTGCCAACGCCTGCATTCTTAAATCTCCCATCCAAAGTCTTCGGTCCCTTTTCGGTCCATCTTCAAACACCGTCTGCATACAATTATGAAGTGTACGACATGCAATCTGATCGAGTCTGGCAAGCTGTTTACTCTGTGCCTGAAATTCACATAATTCTTCATCATCTACAGAAGAAACTGCTATGCAAAAAGCATTTTCAACAACCAAATTAAATTTGCTGCTAAGATCAAGTATTTCAATCATTACGTAACGAAATGCATATCTTCTCGGAAGTTTTATTTCTGATGGTATCGTATCAATATGAATCTGCTCTTCTTCAATCCAGGATGAACAAATCCATCCCCTGTAATTTTTCGCATTCTCAAAAAGCTCGACAGGATTTTCTGCGAAATGAATCCGCATCCATACCGGAGCGTCTGGATGACTTCCTGTATATCCCAATTTCAAGTGCAAATATCCCACCTGATGATTTCCAAAATCTAAATAAATTCTGCTTCCTTTATTCAATTGTTTGTCCGAATATGTTTCCGTTTTTTCGATTTTTATTTCACTGTCTTCTTTATATACTTCAACTGTCTGCGCTACCTCAACTTTTGTTTCTTTTAACGTAGGAAGGAGCCTTAATGCTTTATTTAAAAATTCTTGATTTTTCATGTCTGCTATCATTTCCTTATATTAGATTTGTTTAGAACAAAGAATGTGCTTTGGCATATTCTGGTGCCTGCAGCGGTCGCTTGCGACATCTACCTTGCACGCTGCAGTGCGCATCCTTAGCGGAGCGTTTTTTATATATTAGGAAAGGACTTTCCTAATATATAATAAATGAAGCCCTAATGGTTGGTTCCAATAGGGCTTCAACGACTTTCTCAGTTTCTTCTTCCGAAGAAAATCTTCACCAATAATTTTTCATTATTCAGATAAATCAGAAAAACTACCAGTAATACCGCATTGATAATGGACTGCATGGACGCTGTCACCACATTGGATAAAACTGCGAATGTGGAATTCAGAAGAGACATACACACCGCTGCTAACAAAAATCCAACTTTCTCATTACTGTATCTGCTTATATAGGATCCAATAAACATTGGAAGAAATGCTGTAAACATGATTGCAATGGAACTGAAGTTCAATTGTCCACCATTAATTGTCGTATTTCTTGCCGCATTTAAAAAGCCGACTGTTCCCATCAACGCACCACAGATTGTGTAACAGATAAGTGTATTTGGAATTTCGCGAATTCCTGTATTAACAGCTACTTTTTGCCCATCTTTCAACGCCTTATAATCATACTCAAAACGTGTGTAATCAAAAATCACAATGCTTAGGATCAATACGACCACAATGATTGCAGCCGCATAGATCCATGTCCCTACGAACCCTGACATTGATGGATTCTGTACTTCTGCCATTACATACTTTCCATTTGTTATCGTATACATAATTCCTTCGTAGATCAATGTCACACCAAGCGATGTAATAATTGGAGGAATTCTAAGTAAAACATAAATTCCTCCGGATACCAACCCCAATACAGCTCCGGCTACGATCGTAACAAACAGCATCAACACTGCACTTCCTGCGTCTCCACCCAATACCGCATAGCTTAATTTTGCTCCGATAATGGATGCCAGAGCCGCCATAGACCCAAGGGAGAAATCGAATCTTCCACTGTTCAGATTGATTGACAAAGCAATCGTTGTGAGCATAACAATCGCTGTATAAACGACAAAATTATCGAAACTCTTCATATTTGTTATTATATTATTTCCATGTGCCATACAAATCATTTCAAGTATAAGAAATGTCAGCACTGGAATCACCATAGTTCCTGCTATTTTCTTAGGGGTACTCATGATTTACAGCCTCCACTTTTATTCCTATTTAGACTCAACCAATGTTTTTACATCATCAAAAGTCACATTTTCTCCAATGATATTATCCAACGTTTCTTTGTCATAAATTGGTGAATCACCATTGTCAGATACATAATATTTGTCAAAAGTCTCAACATCTGTTGCAACAAGATACTTCTGACTGATAGACGGTGCATTTCCATCCTCATCACGAATCACATTACCATCGATTGCATTCATAACAAGTGCAAAGACAGGTCCGATAGAAGAAGAATATTTTCCTGAAAGATATGTCAGTTTCCCTTCTTTCATTGCAGTTTCATTTGTCGCTGTAAAAGAATCGATATCTGAGAATGAAATTCCAGCTTCATTTAAAGACTGTGCGAAAAATGTAGTTGCCATACCAACAGAAATAAATGCATCCGGGGTTTTCTGAATTGCTGCATTTAACTCATCCGTTGTTGTATCCCCATATCCCTGAAGATATGCTACAACCTCAACATCTCCGGCAACTTTTGACAAATCTACTGTCTGATCCTGGAAAATCTGTCCTACAATTGCATCCATATCACTTGCTCCGCCATATGTACAACCCAAGCCTGCAAGAACTCCTGCAACTCGATAAACATGCATTGGATTTGGAACGAATGCCCCATAAAGTGCAACTTTAGAAACTCCCGCTTCTTTATAGTAAGCTCCCATATCTTTTCCGGCTTCGAATTCAGTCTCGTTACTTGGTCCTACTTGTCCTACAAAATGTTCATATGTTTTATATGTCTCATACTGCTGGTCATCAAGCACTCCTGATGCAACCGCATAATATACCCCATATTTTTCGCAAGTTTCTATCTGCTGTGCACGATCACTGCTTGAGAAAGAAATAATCGCCTGACATCCCTGTGATGCGAATTTCTCAATTGCTGCCTTTTCATCTTCTGCACTCTCAAGCGCATCTGTATAAGAAAATTCTACATCGTAATTATCTGCAATATAGTTCTCATAATAAGAACGAAATCCCTGCGCTTCTTCCCCACTTACGTCTGCAACCAGGACTCCTATCTTTGCGCTTTCTTTTTTCTCCGACTTATCAGAACCAGTCTCCTTTTTTGCCCCACATCCTGCAAGCATAGACACTGCCATAGTTCCAACAATTAACATACTTACAAGTTTTTTTGTTCTTTGCTTCATCTTCTTTTCCTCCTTGAATCCTATCTTCTTTATACCGACTACACATCTAAAACCCGTTTCTTTTTGTGTCGTCTTTCTCTAACGCGAATGCGTTAAATTCTTTGTTAAAAATTTTTATCTTGGTAACATTGCTGATCTATAATTCATACTTGTCACATATACAACGACCAGGAAAAATATCGCACTGATCAACTGTGTAATTCCATACGCCGCACTTCCATCAATCACGAGTTCCAGTATGTCGTTTAAAAGCATAAATGAAAATCCTCCGACCAATGCTGCATGAATTCTGGATCGGGCTCCACCTGATATTGGCATTCCACCGAATACAATCGCTATAAAAATATTCATTCCAATGCTTGATGCAGTCGTTGTCGTAACGGATGGCGTATAAATTAACGTCAACAATGCGCCAAGTCCTACACCAATTCCAGCCATAACAAAGGCAATAATCGTATATTTGTTATATTCAATTCCTGTTAACGCTGCACATATTGGATTGCCTCCTATAAATTTTTGTCTTCTTCCTGCTTTTGTAAGATTAAATATAAAGAAACAAATCACATAAAATACAACCAGCATTATGATTTTAAATACCATATTGTCATATGGTTTCACCACCACACTTGGGATACTGATGCCACCAAGTGCTCCACCTTTCGTTGTAATGATCTGTGCTGCACTGGCTGATAATACAGACATCATTGCAACAGTAGTGACAAATGCCGGTATATGGAATATTGATGCTAATACAGAGTTAAACAGTGAACAGGCAATTCCCACTACAAAAATCACCAAAATCATCAAAACAAACTTTTCTGTTTTGTTATATGTAACAACTCCCATCGTTGCCGCAAATAATGTTGCTGCACCAAGACTGATATCAAACGTTCCAAGTGTATAGATGAAAATTGCCCCGGTCGCTACTACTGCTAATACAACACCTTCATTAAAAACAATCTTCAGATACATATCCAATCGATATCCTTTCATTGTTACCACAGCCACAAATACAACAAACAAGACTGCTAAAGCTACAAAAGGAAGAACAGTGATAATAATCTGTGAGATTTTATGTTTATTTATCTCGTTTTTCTTTTCTTTTTCTGTACTCACAATGAACCTCCTTATATCATATATCCAATTACATCTGCATCTGTCAGATTTTCACTACGCATAAATTCATGGGAAATCTGTCCATCTTTCATAATTAAAATTCGATCACTCATTCCTAATAATTCCGGCAACTCCTCGCTGATCAATAAAATTGCCCGACCTTCTTTCTTTAGTTGTATCATGAGCTGATACATTGCCTGTTTTACCCCTATGTCTACCCCTCTTGTAGGACAATCCAGGATCAGAATCTCACTTCCACAGCCAATCCATTTTCCAAATACAACCTTTTGCTTATTTCCTCCTGACAACTGTCCAGTCAGCTGATTTTCATCTGAACATTTAATAGAAAGATCTTGTATTTGCTTTCTTACATATTTTTTCTCATTCGCATTTGTAATAAGATGTCCTCCTACTGCAAATTGTTCCATTCCGGCAATCGCTATATTATCTTTGATGCTTGCTGACAAACAAAGAGATTCTACATCTCTGTCTTTTGATACATATCCAATTTTTTTCTCAATCGCCATATGCGGTGTTGTAATCACTTCTCCCTCTCCTGTCAGTACATTGCCTGATTCCAATGCAAGTGCTCCAAACATTGCTTTTCCTAATGCATGCATTCCACAAGATGACAATCCTCCAACACCAACAATTTCACCCTTTTTCAAAGTAACACTGACATCCTTAAGCTGTTCTCCACAACAGAGGTTCTTCGCTTCAAGCGCGGTTTCCTGCTGACTGCTTTCTATAAAATCACTTCGATAATAATCGCCTTCCAATTCACGTCCGATCATACTTGTTCGAATAGCATCAGCATCAAAGTCCTCTTTCTTAAAAGTGCGAATCAGGTTCCCATCACGCAAAACAGTAAGTGTATCACATACTTCCATAATTTCTTCAAGATCATGCGAGATGAAAATCACTGCTTTTCCATCGTCGCGAAGCTTTTTGATTAGTTTGTACATAAGAAGCCGTCCATCCTGTGAAAGTGCTGTACTTGTCTCATCAATAACCAGAATTTCTGGATTTTTCATAATTACCTTTGCAATCTCAACTAACTTTCTCGTCTGAAAGTCCAATGATACCATTGGCATATTACCTGTCACATAATCTACACCAATTGCTTTCATTGCTTCTGTTGCTTTCGCATTCATTTGCCTTTTATTAATCAAACCCAATCGGTTCTTAAACTGTCCAAGCTCTGCCAGAAAAATGTTTTCTGCTACTGTTACTCCACCAATTGTACCGCTTTCCTGAACCACCATTCCGATTCCATGTTGCAAGGCATCAATCATACTGGTTGGCTCCCAGGATTTTCCTTTGAAAAACATTTCTCCAACTGTTGCTTTTTGCATACCTGCTGCGATTGAAGATATGGTTGATTTTCCTGATCCGTTTTCGCCAATCAATCCCCTGATTTCTCCCGGATATACCTCCAGATTAACATTCTTAAGCGCAATCACACTTCCAAAATTCTTGGAAATATTTTTCATCTCAAGAATTGCTCCACTCATGTTTTTCCCTCCGTTCACTTGAAAACTGTTTATGTCTCAATTATATTCTGATTATTTTATTTTCAAATTCACAATTCATCCCAGTTTTATTGACTTATTTGATTCTATTTATTAAAATAAGTTGTATTAATTGCATTATTTTAATATTTTAGATGAGAAATTTTTAAAGTGGAGGATTTTTTCTAAATGGATGTTACTGAATTAAGACATTGTATTTATCAATTGAATAGTGAAGAATTATTTTACAAAGAACAGTATGAAGCAAGACAGTCAGGACAAATTCATGCTTATATTGCCAGACAAAATATTAAAGAAATTACGAAACGACATCTATTAATTCCTGAAGTTCCAGAAACAATCCCTCCAGAATTTCTAGACTCTTTCTTTTTTGATGTAACTGATAAAGATAGTATTGTGGTTCAAAAGCATAATCGTTATAGTCCCGCCATTGTCCATTCACATACTTTTTTTGAACTTGTATATATATATGATGGGACATGTAAGCAAACAATTTCCGAACAAACAATTTCTATGAAAACAGGAGATTTCTGTGTAGTTTCCCCTGGTGTGGATCACTCTATCTCCGTATTTGATGACAGTATTGTTATTAATATCATGCTGCGTAGAAGTACGCTTCACAGTATGTTTTATAATTTTCTGAACATACCAAATAAATTGTCGTCTTTCTTTCTAAATAATATTTATGCAAAACGTGCAAATGACTACATCCTCTTTCATTCAGGTATAGACCCTACACTTCGTGAGTCTTTTATCTGGATGCTCTGGGAAAACATGAACAAACAAGAATATTTTTATCACTGCATTACGAATACTCTTTTGTTAGTCTTTTATCTATTGGTGAGAAATTATTCAGAATCTGTACAAATGCCACTTTTTAATGATCGTATGGATGTACAGCGATATGCTATTATTCAATATATTCAAGATAATTATCGTGATGTAACTTTATCCACAGTAGCTAAACGCTTTCATTATTCTAACGAATATACCTCCCGCCTGATTAAAGATCTTATGGGGATGACTTACACAGAAATTGTACGAACCGTTCGAATCGAACGCTCACAAGACTTTTTGACAAATACAACCATGACGGTCGCTAATATTGCCGAAGCAATTGGATACGATACCCCTGAACATTATATTCGTCAATTCAAAAAACACACCGGTATCACGCCTTCTGCATTTCGAAAGCAAGCCGCAAAGAACCGACGTTTTTAAATACGAAAAAGAGGAACTGCCACTCACACTCGCGAATATTAGTTCCTCTTTCATTTATTTTACTCTATTTTATTCTCAGTTAAGTCATCAAAATCAGAAATCTTCATTCTTGTTTTTCTGCTTTGATTTCATCAATAACCCGTTGGATTGCCGACACCTCTTCCTCCAGTTCATCTGCAATCACTTCAACGCTCTTTCCTTTGGCAAGTTTCTTTTTAACTAATTTTTTTACTAATCCTTTTTCACCGAATTCTCGTCCAGCCTCTACACCTCGCTGTTCTAATTCCTGTAATGCTTTACGCATTTGCATCTGTTCTCCCTCGCTTTCCAGTTATCATAGATGTTTTACATAGCGCAATATGAAATATAAAATAATGGTGAGACTATCACTTTATAGTGCAGTCCCACCATTATTTCTCACTATCTCTTATTCAATTCATCCAACAGCTTCAGCAACTCTTGATCCAAAAGATGTCACAGAACATGGACTCACCGGAGAACGTGCCCATGCTCTTGGACTGGAATATGCAAAAAAAAATTTTCCGGGACATCAAATCTTAGTCGCAACTCACACTGACGGAAACAACAACAGTGGGAATATTCATGTCCACATTGTACTGAATAGTTTAAGAAAATATGATGTCCCTGTACAACCTTTCATGGAACGAGATTGTGACCATAAAGCTGGCTACAAATATCATCAAACAAATCAATTGCTGCAATATCTAAAAATGGATCTCATGGAATTATGCGAAAGGGAAGGATTAAATCAAGTAGACCTCCTTCCTCCAATTACAAATAAAATCTCTCATGCCGAATCCAAAGCCACACAAAAAGGCCAACGCAAACTAGATGAAATTAATCAGCAAATCATAAAGGATGGACTCAATCCTGCCAAGACAAAATATCAGACACAAAAACAATATATCAAAGATGCCATCCTTGATATTGCAAATAATTCAGATGCAATTGAAGAATTTAAAACGCTACTTCGAGATAAATATAAAATTCATATACGTGATAAAAGAGGGCGTTTCAGCTATCTGCACCCCGAACGAGAAAACCCGATCAGTGAACGGGCTCTTGGAACTGCATACTCAAAAAAAGTGATTCTTTCCTTAATCGAAAAGAATCAAAATACACGCATTGAACCAATATATAAAACAGATCCGATTGCAATATTTACTTACCCTTCAAATCTGCGTCTTGTAGTCGATTTACAGAATTGTATAAAAGCTCAACAAAACACACGATATGCCCAAAAGGTAAAAATCAGTAACTTGCAACAAATGGCTAACACACTTATCTTCCTACAAGATAATCAGATTAATTCTTTGAAACAATTACAATTGGATTACACTACCTTATCCACAAAAATAGAAATATTATCGAAGCAAAAAGAGGAACTGAACAAAGAAATCACTCGATTAAGTGAAGAAATCCATTATCTCGGTCAGTATTATGCAAACAAAAAATACTTTTCAGCCATGTTAAAAGCAGAAAATAAAACGTCCTACCATAATCTCCATAGAGATAAAATTGAAAAGTATGAAGAAGCTCAACGGTTTCTAAAAATGGAATTTTCTGAATATGGTACGAAATTTCCCTCTTTAGATTCTATAAAAGAAAAAAGAAAAAAAGCTTTCGATAATTCTAAAAAACTAAACCATCGATTTTTCCAAACTCATCAACAAAAGCAACTGGTATCTGTTATCTTGAATAACTGTCAAATTCTATTTGCCCAACAAATAGAATTTCATAGTTTAACAAACATCGAGCGATAAAAAAATAATTGCTAAATCAACACACCTTACTTTAAATGAATTTATATTGAAAATGAATTAGCAAAGGGAACTCCATTCAAAGACATTGTGTAAAGCAACTTTTTATAAGTGATTGAGACGACAGAAAAACAACAAATAATAAGAAGAGAGAGACTGGTGAGAGTTTTCTATTGCGGGAGCATCCCAAAGTTTGTGTAAACCTCCAAACTGATGTAAGATAAAATTACTCAGTTTGGAGGTTATTTTTATGGCAAGAAGAAAAGACAGCCCACAAAAAGCAGCAATGCGAAAAATGATGCGTGATTATCTGAAGAATAATGATATCAGTATCAAAGACGGCACCGATGCTTAGATTTGTATGTTTCCAATAAGGAAGCAACATAAAACCAATGAATCACTATTGCAAAATATCAATAAACTATAGGTTCAAAAATCATATCTTTCGCCAGTTCGTATTAAATTTTCAAGATACAAACAAAATCAAATATAAAAAAATAAATCGTATATAAAGATCAACTTTTTTCTTGACTTATTCCATACAAATGCTAGAATATAAGTATCTACTATGTATTGTATAGTAGTCGGGGGGTGATAATTTTGTATGATCGTACGCAAATGAACAAAGGACTTTTAGAAGGTTGTATTTTAAAAATACTATCGACCCAAAACACCTATGGTTATAACATTATTCTATTTTTAACGGAAGCGGGATTTTCAACTATAAAAGAAAGTACAATATACCCCTTACTTGTGCGTTTGGAAAAAAAAGGATATATTTCTTCCTACTATGAACCTTCTTCAATCGGTCCTGCCAGAAAATACTATCGTATAACACAGATTGGATTACAATATTTAAATGATTTTATTATTGCATGGACAGAAACAGAATGTTTTGTAAATTATATTTTAGAAAGGGAGGTATGAGTGTATGAAAAACATATTAAAAAAACTAGAGACTGAAAATAACATGTCTATAAAAAAATTGACTGAAAATCAACAAAAAGAAATTGATAGCATTATAAAATATGTTCGTGCTAAAGGGATTAGTCTCTTTGATTCTGAGTTATTCCGTAAAGATCTCATTTCATTATACTTTGAACGATTAATCAGAGGAGAATGTATTGACCTTTCAGATACAAAGAGCTTTTGCGAATCTTTTATTGCTAATTGTCCAAAACGAAAGTTTGAGCCACTAATATACACCTTATATAGCTTTTCATTATCATCTATTCCTTTTTGTATAGCTGAGTTAATGTATTCATATCCTAACGCCGTAACTACTATTACCATTTTTAACAACATAATAGCTTTAATAATTACCATTTTAACTTACTTTATACTTCCCCGCTTTAGTTTAACCTCTTCACAAAGTCATATATCAGCAGATGCCTTCGTGTTATTTGGATTATTTTTATGTACCTCTGTTTCTAAGTATTTAAAATCAAATATAATTATTATATTCCCAATGCCTTTTTTGATACGTTTAATTATTCACATCTGTTTTATCATAGTAATGCGTATTATTTGGAATAGATATAATTATAAATTATCTATAAATAATGATTATTATGTTATGTCAGAAACGCACTGATTCCATTTGATTCTACTACAAGCTTGCTGGATTAATACTCGACAAGGACAACGCCACTTTTTCAAACATTAATCCAGCAAGTAATCTTTAGATTTTAAAGATAAAAAAGCATAATCTTTCGTCGCATCACGTTCGCTTTGATACGTTGCCGGTAGCACCGCAATTGTTGCCTTATAAGATGCCCCTACTATTGATCCACTGTTATTAACCCCGGGATAAAAAATAATAGAAGAAGGATATCCACCATTCTCTTGACTATATACAACATGCGCAGCTATTGCCACATCGTTCGGACCAAAAAGCCATCCTGTTCCAAATGAACTTGTTCCATCGGGCCAAGTACAACTCACAACACCATAAGAGCAATATGGGAAAGTAGTACTTGATAAACTAGCAGGAATTCTATACCTATCATCAACATCAATAATCGCTCCATATGTTTGAATTCCAGTACTTGATTCCCTCTGGAATGTATGAGTCAACTGAATCACTATTTTGTTCCTCAATTTCTACTATCTTCATCTCATTAGTCTTTAAATCAGACTCAATCATTTCACTTGATTCTGCTACAAATACAGGTATTCCATGTAACAAAAAGCATATTCCTATAATAGTAGCACTCAATTTAAATTTTTGTTTAGCTCTGATTTAGTTGCCTCCTTCATAAATAACAACATCATCTACTGAATACAATAGAATGGGATAATGTATTTTCATTGGATCCATCTTCTGAATTCGGATAATAATATACTTTTACCTCATCCCCTATCTCATATTTATCCTCAAAATCTCCAAATGGCTTTATCCAATATACATTCTCAAATTCGTCTTTTATAGCAATATTATTGGGATAATTAATTTGTACAACATATCCTGATATACTTTGTATTTCTGACAAATATAAAATAGTCAATAATCCTAGTAGTAAAATTAAAATTGAGGTTGCTTTTATAATATCTTTTTTCACATATTTTCGTATTTTCATATTGCTCCTTCAATATTTATATCTTGATCTTAAACTTACGAAATCGGATCTACTAATTGAACATACTAAAAAACATACTATTCCCTAAATCACTCTGTTCCTCGAAAATAATATGTCTTATATTCACCACATTTTTGATTTTATCATTTTATGCACAATATTTTCAACGGTTCATTTATATTTTCAGCAAAACTTACAATTCTCACTTGGTTATTTTATATATCACACAATTCTTTTTCAAAAAAGGGCAATGAGATTTCTCCCACACCCTTTGTCATTTCTTACCTATTTACGATTCCGCTCCATCTCCATCCCCTGATACCGCCTCGGCATTGGCTTTCCCTGTTTCTTTGCAACCTCACAGCGGTGTTTATACAAACGCAAAAGGACAGATTTCCTCTTCTTTGGTACTTCTGGATTCTCCTTTTTCGGTGGCAGATTGTTGATTCTTCCATGCATGAACTTGTGGAGAGTATCACAAGCAGAAGTTTTTTCATACATTCAGAACGAGAAAGTCATGTAACGTCAGCAGCTTCATTTAACACTGCCAATTCAATATCCGTTAGTTTTAATGTGATGATGTTACTTCTCTTGAGATTCTTTTCTTTCTTCTTAGGTGCCATAGTCCTCCTTCCTTTTAGATAAGACATCTTGGATGTGCGATTACACTTTTTAACCGGCTGTCCCTTCCGGTTATATAAAGTGCTGCGACTATCTTTGATAGAGAGCCAACAGATATCTTTGATGTCTGTACGAGGGTATGGGGAATCGGAATCCCCATCAAGAGAC
>OLNW01001519.1_pt1 | contig 22540 bp, 26 predicted proteins | sample 1672121 | NCBI WGS metagenome assembly OLNW01 (sample SAMEA3136648, study PRJEB25190) | human gut metagenome
CATCAGCAACGAATGATAGTTTACCACAACTTTAACCTTTTGTCAACAGTTTTTTTATATTTTTTTACATTTTATATAAATTGATTTAACTCGCCAGAATAACTATAGCTAATAGCTTCAAGTTTAGACATTATTTCTGCCTCATCTACATTATATTGTGAGCAAAAATCCTTTAAACTGCAACAATTATCTCTCAACTGAGTATTAACAAAACTTAAAAGCATTACTGGGTCCCTAGGTATCATATTACTTATTCTCCTTTAATAATTTCTTTATATAATTAAATGTATAGTCCTCTCCCTTTTCAGAAAGGATTGTTAAAAGCTCCTTAATCAGTTTTGCTGTATTAGGATGAATTTTTCTAGTATGTTCTTTTCCCAAATAGTAATTAAGGGCATAGCTATCATTATACTTATCCCTACCATATATTTTACTTGCTGCTACTCTATCGCAAAACATTTCCACAACATAACGCAAAGGCATCTCTACAGGCTCTAATTGATGGGTAACATTAGAATAATCGGTCCAGTATTCAAAATGATGCTTATTTCTACCCTTATGGTGCATCCAAGCAAGAGAATAGCCATTAAGCTCTCTAGCCCTTTCATTTGGGCTTCTAGTGCCTTGATAGTACCTTATACCCTCTACAAACTCTGTAGGGCTATATTTAGATAAATCGTGGAATAAGCCTTGAAAACCTATGCCAGCCTTAAAACAATGGTATATGACCTTGTGGCGGTGTTTTGTAATGGTTTTAAAGTGGTGAATTAAATTATAAATTGACATAGTTACTCCTTTTATAAATCGTAGTTTAGCTAGAAAATTTGGTAATAAGTAATAGGTAAAGTTGCCGTTACAATAGACGACCAATGGTCGCCCCTACTGGTTTGCACTAATATTCCTTATATAGGATAGTAATTTTTAACACTGTAATAAAAATAAATAGATGTTCATTGTATTTATTGGACGAGCGATGCTCGCCCCTACAAGCTATATTAACTCTCACTTATATGAGGTAATGATAAAACTTTTCATTGTGTTTATTAGACGAGCAATGCTCGCCCCTACTAGCTACATTAACTCTCACCTATGTAGGGTAATAATAAAACTTTTCATTGTGTTTATTAGACGAGCAATGCTCGCCCCTACTAGCTACATTAACTCTCACTTATATGAGGTAATGATAAAACTTTTCATTGTATTTATCGGACGAGCAATGCTCGCCCCTACTGGTTTACATTAAACCTTCTTATATATACATTTACCAGCCAAACATTAATTTATTATACAATACAAAAAATAGAGGGTCCTCAAAGAGAACCCCCTAATTTATATGCAATAGTATTTAAACTCTAAATTGAGAGATAAATTACTTTTCAGATGTAGCAGCTTCAGTTGCTTCAGCTGTAGTAGCTTCAGTTGTTGCTTCAACTGTAGTTTCCTCAACTGTAGTTTCTTCAGTATCCTCTGCATCAGTCTTAGTATCAGCAGCAGCTAACTGACCATTGTAGATAGCAGTTCTAGTGTCAGCATTCCAAGATACTGGTACACCAAGAGCCTGACCTAAAGCTCTAAATGGAACGAACATTCTACCGTCAACGATTTCAGCTACAACACCATTATCCATAGTGATAGCAACACCATCAACAGTCATAGTTGCAGAACCAGCTGTGAACTGAATAATCTTCTGACCAGAACCTGCAGCGTAGAAGATAGTTGCAGTCTTAGTATTTGCATCCCAAGCAATCTTGCTAGAGTTATCAGCATCAGAAGCGTTAGCCTGATCAACACCAAGAGCTAAAGTAACGAATCTTAATGGAACCATTGTAGAGTTAGAAGCAGTCTGGATGTAAGCAGCTACGTCCATATCAACCTTCTCACCGTTCATCTTGATAGACTTCTCGCCAATTGTAACTTCAACAACACCATCAAGAGTAGTTGTATCAGTAACGATTGTTAAGTAATCCTTGAATTCGTAACCTTCGTCCTCGAATAAATCGAAGTCCTTAGTGTCACCCTTGTTATCAGCAATCTTAGTATCGTTTTCGTTAATTGTGATTGTAGATTCCTGATCTACAGTTTCCTGATAGTTATCAACTACAGCGTCACCACCAACGATTACCTTGTAAGAACCGTAAGGGATAGATCTAGTTGTACCAACAGCTACACCAGAAATAGTGATAGTTGATGGAGTAGAGTAAGACTCAGAATCGATAGTGAACTTAATCTTACCATTCTTTACATTGAAGCTCTTAACTTCAAGCTCACCGTCAACAGAAACAGCTGTATCAACATCATCAAATGCGATATCTGAAGCGTAAGTATCATCAAGAGAAATCTCTACAGTCTTACCATCTTCAAGAGCACCAGCAGCGTTCTCAGTAATCTTGATGTCAGAAGTTTCAACTGACTTGTAACCAATGTTAGACTTAGTAGTAGCAGCTGTAACAGTTACAGGAGATACAACCTTAGCAACAACTAAATCAGATAATGTATCAGCGTCTAAACCAGCACCAGATACAGCAACAGTTACATCACCAGAGAATTCGATAGAAGTAGATAATAATAACTTAATATCGAAGTAAGAATTCTCGTTGTCGTTGATGTTAATACCCTGAGAGTTGAGTGAATCAAATCTTAAAGTAGTACCATCGTTAACAATCTTAGCTTCCTTGAATCTGTCGATGTACTTAGTCTTAGTGATTTCGTAACCAACAATCTTAACGCCCTCTGGAACGTTGAATTCAAGCTTTCTACCAGTTAACCAAGTACCTGGAGTAGTCTCACCGAATTCGAATTCAGCTGTCTTGAAATCATCCTCGTCAGCGTCTGTACCAAATGGAGTTCTACCAGCGTAGATAGTAGTTGGTTCTTCAAGAGTCTTTAATTCGAAACCGTAATCAGCTCTTGTACCAACCTTTAAAGTCTGAGTAGTGATACCAGTGTCACCAGAAATAGTAACATTGATGTCACCGTAAGTATCATCGTTCTTAGCGTAAGCCTTAGCACCCTGGATGATGATAGAAGATGTCTTAGAAGAATCGAAAGAAGTTGCACCAGTTAAAGTGAACTCTAATGTTCTACCGTCAAGCTTAACATCCTTAGCTACTTTTTCGCCGTTTACGTTACAGTTAATACCAGCAACAATCTTACCAGCGTTGTTCCACTCGTAGTTACCGTTTAACTTAACCTTAATCTTCTGGTCCTTGAAAGTACCAGCTAAATCTTCCTTGATAGTAATATCAGGAACAGTGTAAACTTCGTCAGAAGTTACATTAATATCGCTAGCTACAACAGAAGCTGTAGTAGAACCATCATCAGATGTTACAGTAGCAACTGTGTAAGAACCGCTAGTGATTGAAGAATCGTTAGCATCGATAGATACTGTCATAGCACCGTCTTCAGAATCTTCAGAAGTAAGTGGAAGAGCGATGTCATAGTATGGAGTACCCTTAGTTTCCTTAGAGTTGTTCTGGTTTACTAAATCATCACCGATTGGGAATAAAGTAACCTCAACCTGCTCAGAGTTGATAAATCTAAGCTTGTAAGGAAGCTTTCTAGAGTTTTCGTTACCAATGTATTCAGTAAGAACTGTATTTAAGTCTCTACCATCAGCAGCTACTGTATCGTAAGTTTTCTTACTTACATTAGTCTTGAATACGAATGGATCAACATTAAGTAAGCTTTCATCAAACTTACCGTTTTCAACAGTTAAGATGATAGAATCGCCAGCCTTAACCTCAGAAGTAGGTCTTACCTGTAAAGATACAGGAGTACCAGAAGCTAAATCATCCTTCTTGTAAGAATCAACATTCTTGTCAAAGTTACCAGTAATTAAAACCTCATCATCCTGGATTGTAGTACCAGACTTGCTTAATGAGTTACTAGAAGCAGCCATTGTGTTCATTGGAAGCATAGCAACTGTCATTGCTGCAGCTAACACAAGTGCAATTTTTCTTTTCATTGTTTTTTCCTCCTTATGAAAAATAAATGTGTAGAGGCATAGCATATTTTGCCTCATTTACAAAAGTATTATAGCATTACACGCTTGACTAGTCAACAAAAAATTTTAAATGTAATATTACTGTAATATTATTTATTGGCTACTAGGTGTCTTGCTTGATTAAGAATATACCACCTTTTTTAAATAAAATCAAGTGTTTTTGCTCAACTGTAAATAGACTGTAATATTTGAGATATTTAAGTAACAAGAGAAAATGTTTAGGAAATATTACAGAAATGTTTGTTAAATAATAAGAGAAAAATAAACCCTATAATATCTCCCCCCTACTTTGCTAAAACAATGTCTTTATTAGTTAAAATATAAGCCTTAAAAAATTTTTTTGAAATTAGAAAACAAATGTCACTAAATGTCACTTTTTTCGTGTTAGTATGTTGGTGAACAGAAAAGAGGTGATAAATAAATGTTTAATTTTCAATTTCCTTATTGGAAAACTCCACTTATCAACAAAAAAATTAGTGATGGTGGAAAAACTATATTAAAAGATGAGGACTTTATATTAAGAGAAATACACAAGTTTAAAAGTTCTAAAACAAGATTTGATATGTTAAAGGGTATTGCTTACTACAATGGTGACCAAGATATATTAAAAAGAAAAAGAACTTGCATTGGGGAAAAAGGTGATATGGAGGAAGTTACTAACATTCCTAATAACAAAATTGTGGATAACCAATACAAAAAACTTGTTACTCAAAAAATAAATTACTTATTAGGTAAGAGTTTTACACTAGACTCATCTAAAGAATATTCTATTAAATTAAGGAAAATACTTAACAGAAAATTTATGACGGCATTAAGAAATGTTTGTCAGGACAGTATTAATTGTGGCATTGGATATATGTATATCTACTATAACAATGAGGGTGAACTTGATTTTAAAGTTATTAAGCCTTGGGAGGTTATTGCAGGCTGGTCTGACGATGAGCATACTAAGCTAGATTATGCTATAAGGTTTTACGAAACATTAGAATATGAAGGTAAAAAGGAATGTGTTAAAAACAAAGTTGAAGTTTTTGACAAAATAGGCATTAGACGATATGAAATAAAAAACGGCAAGCTCATTAATGATGGTGCTAAGTGGAAAACCCCTTACTTCTATTATAAGGATAAGAATTTGAGTTGGGATAAAATCCCCCTTATACCTTTTAAATATAATGAAGAAACACCGTTACTAAAAAATGTGAAAACTTTACAAGATGGTTTAAACCTAATTATTAGTAATTTCCAAAATGCAATGGAAGAAGAACCACGAAACACAATAATGATACTCAAAAATTATGATGGCGAAAATTTAGGAGAGTTTAGAAAAAACTTAGCTACTTACGGTGCTGTTAAGGTAAGTACATTTGACGGTGTTGAAGGTGGAATTGAAACCCTTAATATAGAAGTAAATTGTGAAAATTATAAATGCCTTATTGACATATTCAAAAAAGCCATAATTGAAAACGGTATGGGCTATGATGCAAAAAGTGACAAACTTGGTTCAAACCCTAATATGATGAACATTTTAAGTATGTATTCTGACATTGATATTGACTCAATTGGTATGGAAAAAGAATACAGCACTTCTATTGAAAACATAATTTGGTTTATAAACACTCATTTAGCCAATACCGGTCAAGGTAATTATATGAATGAAAATGTAAATATTGTATTTAATAAGAACATTCTCATAAACGAAAGCGAATTAATTGACAACTGTATTAAATCAAAGGATATGTTAAGCAATGAAACAATAATTGCAAAACACCCTTGGGTAACTGACCCTGCCAGGGAAATAAAAAGAATAAATAAGGAGATAAATAATGAAAGAAAAATTGATGAAAATGGGACTTTCCGAAAAAACAACAAAGGAAATAATGAACCTAATGACAACAGAAATGACAAAAATCAAAACAGCACATCAAGCAGAAATTAATAACATTAAACTTGAAAACGAAATTGACAAGGCATTAACTAAATACGGTGCTAAAACATCTAAGGCTGTTAGAGCTTTACTTAACAATGACGAAATCAAGTTTGATGACAAGGGTAATATTACTGGTATTAATCAACAGCTTGATAAGCTCATTAACGATGAAAGCACAAAATACCTTTTTAATGATAAAGAAAACATTAATTTTACTGGTGTCAATATTGGCAATAGCAAAGATGACAACAAATCTTTTGAAAATATGAGTTACGAGGAAATTTGTGCTTGCTTAGAGTAAAAAATAAACAATAAAGATATGGGAATGGCGGGCGGGCTTAACATAGATTAATTAAATTTTAAAGGAGGAATATAAAATGGCAAAATTTAATAGCAAAACATTTAACCCACAGGCGTTTGGTATATATGTAAACAAGGTACCGCAGTTAAACAAAAATGAATTAATTAAGAGCAAGGCATTGAGAGGCAACAGCGAAATTAGAAATGCTTTTTCTGACCAGTCAGGAACAGCTTATGCAATACTTCCTATGTTCGGCCTTCTCGATGGTGAACCTCTTAATTATGACGGTCAGACAAACATTACTGCAACTGAAACAAATACATTTGAAAGAGGCGTTGTAGTTGTAGGCCGAGCAAAGGCTTGGATTGAAACAGACTTTGCTGAAGATATTACTGGCGGTGCCGGTTTTATGGACAGTGTTGCTCAGCAGGTTTCTGAATATTTTGACAATGTTGACCAGCAGACTTTACTTGCTATACTTGAGGGTATTTACAATATGACAGGAAAAGAAAATCTTGAATTTGTAAATAACCACACTTACAACATTACTGAAATTGATGACGGTATGGTTGAACCTGCAACACTAAACAAGGCTATTCAAAAAGCCGGTGGCGACAACAAAAACAAGTTTACACTTGCAATTATGCACTCAGAAGTTGCAACTAATCTTGAAAATCTTAATCTACTCTCCTATCTTAAGCAGACCGATGCCAACGGTATTCAGAGAGATTTAACACTTGCCAGCTGGAACGGCAGAACAGTTTTAATTGACGATTCTATGCCAGTAACAGAAGGCCGTGACGGCAAAAGTGTATACACTACATATATTCTTGGAGAAGGTGCTTTTGACTATGAGGACATTGGTGCTAAAGTACCTTATGAAATGGACAGAAATCCTGCCATTAAGGGCGGTCAGGACACATTGTACGCAAGACAAAGAAAGTGTTTTGCCCCTTATGGCATTAGCTATGTTAAAAAAAATCAGGCTACCCTTTCACCAACTAACGCCGAATTAAAAGACGGCAGTAATTGGTGCCTTGTAAATGACGGTAGCGAAACACCAAAGTACATTAACCACAAGTCCATTCCAATTGCCAGAATTATATCTAAGGGTAGATTATGATAATCTGCGATGATGTTATAACAAGATTAAAAAGTCTTGGATACACAGCATCTAACCAGGACCTTGACACTATTGACTGCTGTATAAAAGAAAGTGAGGACTATATTTGCAATTTTTGCAATATAAGAGATGTTCCTTTTGAACTTTACCATACAGCAGTTGATATGAGCTGTGGCTCTTTTCTTAAAATAAAAAATTCTATAAATGAGCTTGAAGATTACAATTTAAAAGGTGCTTTGTCATCTATAACAGAAGGTGATATTTCTATAAGCTATACCAACGGTATAAGCAGAGATGTTCTCTTTGACGAGTTAATAAAAAGACTATGCAACAAAGACAGTCAGTTGACCAGCTTTAGGAGATTGAAATGGTAAAAAGCGACATTGAAAGTCTTTATACTGACTTATGTAACATATACGAATATGAGGAATATACTGAAGGCAGTGTTACTAAACACAGAGAAATAAAAAAATACTCAAATATAAAATGCAGAATTTCATACTCAACAGGAAGTATATTTAACAAAAGAAACACAAATGAAGAATACACCGACGCTTACAAGCTCAAAGAAAACATAAAGCTATTTTTACCTACAAACATACAAGTAAAAGAAGGCAGCAAGTTAGAGGTCACTCACAATGGAGCTGTAACCACATACGGCAAGTGTTCAGCTCCAGCAGTTTACAAAAATCACACAGAGATATATCTGGACAACAACAAGGAGTGGGCATAATGATTAACAAAATAATAAATGCAATAGCTGACGGCATAAATGACAGCTTCAAGAATATTAAAATATACACTGAGGAGGTTAAGCAAGGCTTTGAAAGGCCTTGCTTTTCCATAATATGTACTGATATTGATAGTGGTATCTATTTAGGCAAACGACACAGAATGAAAGCTAATATAGAAATACATTACTACAATGACAAAAAAAGAGAAAACTACAACAATGTTATGCTTGAAGTTTTTAATGTTATTGAAAAATTAAATGTAGATAACTTTCCCATAAGAGCAATTAAAATGACTGTAAAAAAAAGCGATACCTACTGCATATTTAATGCTAGCTATGACTTCTTCTATTATATAGAAGAAAAAGCAGACATTATGGGAAGTTTTACTAGAAAATTTACAATACATAAAAAGTAAAGGAGGATAAAAATGGAGGAAATTAAGTTTACTAAAGAGCAATTAAGAAATTCAGAAATATTTAGAGATTACATAGATATTATTACTGCCCTATTTAGCGACAGTAAAAGCTACACTATTGATGAGGCTAACAAGAAAATAAATGACTACTTAAATATGGAGGTGATGTAAATGTTAGGCGGTGGAAGTTTTTTAACACAAAACAAGATTTTACCTGGTAGCTATATTAATTTTGTATCCAAAAACACAGGTATTAATGTTTTTGGTGAAAGAGGTGTTGTTGCCATTGGTATTCCTATGAATTGGGGACAGTATTTAATTAAAGAAATAACAAAAGAAGATTTTATGAATAACTCCCTTTCATTATTTGGTTATGAATACAACGACCCAGAATTAATAAGTATAAGAGAAGTATTTAGAAATGCTAAAAAAATTATTTTTTACAACTTAAATCGCAACAGTGCAAGTTATTCAAGCTGTACTTATGGCACTTCTAAAAATTTTGGTACTAGAAGTAATGACTTAAAAATATCTATAGTAACAAATGTAGATAATACATCAAAAAAAGATGTAAAGCTATATTTAGGCGATACTCTAGTATTTAGTCAAACTGCAAGCAATACATCTGAATTAGAAAAAAATGAGTATGTAAATTGGAAAGGAAATATAAGTTTACAAAACACTGCTTTAACTAATTTTACCGGTGGTAAAAATGGTTCATTTACGGGTTCAAATGTTACTTCTTTTTTAAACCAGCTTGAAAGCTACAGCTTTAACAGTCTTGTTATAATGGTTGACAATGGTGACATTGAAGATATTGTAATTGCTTACACAAAAAGAATGAGAGATGAAATTGGCAAAAAATTTCAGTGCATAACTATAAATAACTCTGGTGATTACGAGGGTAATATTTGTGTTTACAACTCTCTTAATGATGATTATGACAGCTACTACATTATGGCTTGGGTAGCTGGTGCTATAGCAGCCTGCCCCGTTAACAAGTCATTGACTAATAAGCTATATGACGGTGAACACTATATTGATACAGAATACACACAGGCAACATTTGAAAGCGTTATTAAAAGTGGAAATTTTTGTTTCCACAATGTAAATGGAGAAACAAGAGTATTGCTTGATATTAACACCTTAAAAACAACTACAAGTGAAAAAGGTGAAGATTTTAAAGATAATCAAACAGTTAGAATATGCGACCAAATTGCTGGTGATGTTGCTGAAATATTTAACAATTATTACTTAGGCAAAGTACCTAACGATAATGCAGGCAGAAATTCTCTCTGGTGCGATATTGTAAAACATCATCAAAAGCTAAAAGACATAAGAGCTATTGATGACTTTGACGAAACAGCTATTACTGTTGCAAAGGGTGAGGATAACAAAAGCGTAGTAATAACAGACTGTATTACGCCAGCCAATGCAATGACGAAGTTATATATGACTGTGACTATTGAATAAGGAGGTTTGATAATATGGCAAATGTAATAATGAATGCTAAGGATTCATTAAGTGCAAAACTTGCAGAGTGTTATGTAACAATAAATAACAACAGATACAATTTTATGCAAGCTATTAACTTAGAGGCAACGGTGGAAAAAAACAAGGTACAAGTACCTATACTAGGAAGAACTGCCAAAGGCAACAAATCTAGTGGTTGGGTTGGTAAAGGAAAAGCTAAATTTCACTACAACACTAGTGTGTTTAGAAGATTATTAAGAGATTACAAAAATACCGGTGAGGATATTTACTTTGATATACAGGTTACTAATGAGGACCCTACAAGTGAGGCTGGCAGACAATCTGTTATTTTAATTGACTGCAACCTTGACGGTGGTGTTTTGGCAAAGTTTGATGCTGAAGGTTCTTTTCTTGAAGAAGAAATGTCATTTACATTTGAGGATTTTAAACTTGTTGAAGAATTTTCAAGCCTTAAGGGTATGTTATAGGAGGTTGTTTAAATGACACCTGAAGTAAATATGCTAAATACAGATTACACAAATACAACAAAAACATCAGATACATACAAAATGAATAGAGAGGCTCTTTTAATAAAGGGCCTCATAAACAACAAAAAAGCTATTGCTCAAGCTGTTTATAAAATACTTATGACAGAAAAAGATACCTATGTTATATATGACAAAGACTATGGCATAAAACTTAAGGACCTTTTTGGAAAGGATACTACTTATGTTGTGTCTATATTAAAACTAAGAATTGAAGATGCTCTTAAGTATGATGACAGAATAAATGGCATAAAGAACTTTAATGCCGTTGTTAATAAGCACAGCATAAGCATTGAATTTACTGTTGACAGTGTATTTGGTGATGTAGAAATTGAAAATGAAATAGGTAATATATAATTGGGAGGTGTTTAACATTGTTTGAAGATATGACATACGAAAACATATTAGAAGATGCCCTATCAAAGGTAGAAACTGATATTGACAAAAGACAAGGCTCTGTTATATTTGATGCCCTTGCTCCTGCTTGTGCTGAAATTGCACAAATATATGTTAAATTAGAAAATATGCTTAATTCTACATTTGCAGACACAGCATCAAGAGAGTATTTAATACTACGAGCTAAAGAAATAGGTATTGAGCCTTATTCTGCTACATACTCAATATGCAAAGGTGTGTTTAACACTAATGTTCCTATTGGCTCACGATTTAACATTGACAAAATAAACTTTGTTGTAACAGAAAAAATAAGTGATAAGCAATACAAGCTCAAGTGTGAAACATCTGGAACAGAGGGCAACAACCACATTGGCATACTTATACCTATCGACTATATATTAAATTTAACAAGTGCAAGTCTTACAGAAGTTCTTATTGCTGGAGAAAATGAAGAAGATACAGAAAGTTTTAGACAAAGATACTTTGACGAAGTTAAAAGCACTTCTTTAAACGGAAACAAAGCAAGCTACAAAGCCTGGGTAAATGCTATTGAAGGTGTAGGAATGGCTAAGGCTGAAAGAAGTGGTACTGGAGGAAGGGTAAATGTATATGTAACCACACCAGATTTAACAACACCATCAATTGAGCTATTAAACACAATAAAAGAAAAACTTGACCCAAAAGCTCAAGAGGGTTTAGGAGCTGGACTTGCTCCAATTGGTCATATTGTAACAGTAATGGGAGCTAAAACTACAAATTTAACAATAAGTGTTACACTAACACTAAAAGTTGGCTACACAAAAGAAGGAATAAAGCCAACAATACTAGCAATACTTAATAGCTACATAGAAAAAGCAAATCAAAAATGGGAAAATAAAAGTATAACTATATATTCAGCACAGCTTTTAGTTGAAATTTTAAATATATCTGCCATTGAAAACATAACATCATTAACTATAAACGGTGGCTCATATATAATGGCTCCTTCAAACAGCCTAGTTGCTATAAGTCAATTGGAGGTGAAGTAATTGTTATATGAATATTTACCTAAGTATATGACTGATTACAAAGAAATAAAAAACATACTTAATATTGAAACATCTATACTATCAAAGTTAAATAGTGACATTAACAAGGTATCAAAAGAATTATTTTTAGAAACCTCTGAAAACTATGGAATTGATAGAATTGAAAAAATATTAGACATTACTGCATCAAACGAGGAAAGCAATGATTACAGAAAATTTAGAATAAAGTCAATTATGTTAGGCGTTCATCAATCTTTAAAGGAAATGTTATCTACATTAATACCTAACAATGACTATACACTAAGCTATAACAGCAACACTATGACTATGACTTTAAGACTACCTGTTGCTAATGAAATGTATTTAACATCAGTAATTAATATGCTTCAAAACACAATACCACTAAATATTAAACTTGATTGCAGTATAGCTTACACACCACATAATGAAATAAAAAAATATACACATTCACAGCTTAAAAGCTACACACACAAATACATAAAGGAGGTATTATATGAACAATAATTACAACATTACATATCCTAGTGAAACAGATTACTATGACATAAATATATTTAACAACAACTTTAGCAAATTAGCTGATGCCGTTGACTCTGTAAGGTCTAGTGGTTATCAAGGTGACATAATTGTTGCAGCCTACAACAGCACTAACCCTCTAAAAAAATATGCTCACTTTACTTGCACACAGAGAGATTGTTCAGCCATACTTAATTCAGCTATAGACAAGGTCAATGCTGGTGGCAGAATTATACTTCTTGATGGTGACTTCTACTTAAGCAACTTTTGGACTATAAACAAAAAAGTGCATATAACAGGTATGGGCAAATTTTACACAACATTTAATAAGCGTGATGATAATATACAAGCTCAACTAATAAAAGTGACAGCTAATGAGGTTGTAATTGAAAACTTAGGCTTTAAAACTAACCCTAACACAAGTAATACAAACCTTATTTCTATAGGCAGCAACAAGGTTGAAATAAATTCTTGTTATTTTTACATTACATACACTGGCACCGGTGATAGTGCTTGCCCTATTTATTTATCCTACCAGTTAGCTTACACAGCAATTAGAAATTGCTTAATAGAAAAATACAAAGACAACAGATACATTGTAAGAGCTGAAAACAGCCAATGGCGAGGAACTATGACAGGAAATTTTGTAACCAATATTAGTGACAACAGTCAGCTTGCTGTTGCTGTCAATCTTATGAACCAGACAAGCAAGGACCAAATAGATTTTAGTGGTCAAAAAACAACTATTTACTTTAAAGGTATCTTAGTTGGATAAATGAAAGGAGATTTGTTATGACATTTGACTTATTTTTAAAAGAAAACAGAACAGAAAGACAATGCTACTATGCACAAGTGTGCAAGGATATTAAAGACAGCAATGGCGATGTTGTAAAATGGAAGCTAACTCCCCTTACAACAAGTGAAGAAGAAGAAATAAGAGAGGAAGCTACAGAAAATATAAACGGAAATTTAAAGCTCAATATGCCTAAATACATTGAAAAACTTATTACTGCATCTGTAGTTTATCCTAATCTTTATGATGCTACACTACAAGACAGCTACAACTGCAAAACTCCAGAAAAGCTTTTAAAGGCTATAGTAAATGTTCCTGGAGAATATTCAGAACTTGCCAGACTTGTGCAAGAAAAAAACGGCTTTAACTCATTAAGAAAGGATATTGAACAAGCAAAAAATTAATAAGAGAGGGTGACTTATTTAGTAACCTTGCTTGTTACTGTATGCACAACTTTCACTGGTCACCCTCTCTAATACTTAATATGACCCAAAAAGAAAGAGCCTTTACTATAGCTGCAATAGAAATAAAAAAAGGAAGTGATTAATATTACATACGACGAAATTGTTGAAAAAATAAAAGCAAATATAAAAGAGAAAGAAAAAAATAAGCCTATAGTCCACACAATGAGTGAGGTTGTGGGAAAAGGTTATAATGACTTTTGGAATTTCAAAGGCAGATACAGAGTATGCAAAGGTTCTCGAGCAAGCAAAAAAAGTAAAACAACAGCTCTTAATTTTATTGTACGGCTTCTGGAATATCCAGAAGCCAATCTTCTTGTTGTGAGAAAAATATACAACACATTAAAAGACAGTTGTTACACAGAGCTTTGTTGGGCAATAAAAAGACTTAGCTTAGAAAAATATTTTACTTGCAAAACAAGTCCCCTTGAAATAACATACAATGTTACTGGTCAGCGAATATATTTTAGAGGACTTGATGACCCTTTAAAAATAACCTCCATAACCGTTGACACAGGTTGCTTATGTTGGATGTGGCTTGAAGAAGCCTATGAAATAAATGACGAAAACGACTTTAATATGCTTGATGAAAGTATTAGAGGTAGTGTACCTCCAAATTTATTTAAGCAAATAACAATTACCCTAAATCCCTGGAACGAAAGGCATTGGATAAAAGGTCGTTTTTTCGATGTTAATGATAATGACATAATGGCAAAAACAACAAATTATTTATGCAATGAATGGCTTGACAGTTCCGACCTAGCAGTATTTGAAAGAATGAAAAACACTAACCCCAGAAGATACCAAGTGGCAGGCCTGGGAAACTGGGGCATAACAGAGGGCTTAGTATATGAAAACTGGAATGAGCTTGATTTTAACAAAGAAAATATAATCAAAAATAACAATGTAATTGCTGTTTTTGGACTTGACTTTGGGTATACAAATGATGAAACAGCCCTATTTTGCGGATTATGTGACAATGAAAATAAAAAATTATATGTATACGATGAAATATACAAAAAAGGAATGAATAACGAGGATATATATGATGAAATAGTTAAAAAAGGCTATAAAAAAGAAAGAATAAGAGCTGATTGCTCTGAGCCAAAAAGTATAGACCGACTTCGATTATTAGGCTTACAACACATAAGAGCTTGCAGAAAAGGCAAAGACAGCATAAATAACGGCATTGATTTTATACAAAACTACGAAATATTAATTTCTCCAAAATGCACAGGATTTTTAAAAGAAATAAGTAACTATAGCTGGGAAATTGATAAATTTGGAAAAAGAACAAATATTCCTTGTGATAAATTTAATCATCTTATGGACGCTATGAGATATGCAATGGAAGAAATTATAAGAGGTGGCGGATTTAGCTTTGACTAAAAATGAAAGGAGGACAAAATATGATTGAACTATTAATTGACGGTGTTAAAGGCGTATTTATGCCGACTTTAGCTGATAGTATAACACTATATACAGAAAAATGGAGTATGGGAGAGCTTAAGTTTAAGGTTTTGAAAGATGGCTCTATAGATTTTAAAGAAGGTAATGCTGTTATGTTAAAGGTTAATGGCAAAAATATGTTTTACGGCTATGTTTTCACTAAAAAGAGAACTAAAGAAGGTATAATATCTGTTACTTGCTATGACCAATTAAGATATTTAAAAAACAAGGATACTTACACCTACTCTAACAAAAAAGCTAGTGAAGTTATAAAAATGATATGCGACGATTACAACCTAAAAACAGGAGTAATAACTGATACTAACTTTATTTTGCCTGAAAGAATTGAGGACAATACTACTTTATTTGACATTATATACACAGCAATAAATTTAACAACATTGCATACTAAAAAGAGTTATGTTTTATATGACGATTTTGGCAAAATTACTTTAAACAAAACAGAAAATTTAAGAACGAATTTACTTATTAATAAAGAAACAGCTATTGATTTTAACTATAAAACAACTATTGATACTGGTGTATACAACAAGGTGAAACTTCTGCATAAAAAGGACACAAAATACACCCACATAAGAAATGAATACCAAGCATCTGACCCAACAAAAATAAAGGAATGGGGTATTTTGCAGTATTACCAACATATAGATGAAAATACTGACGGTAATGCTACAGCTAAAGCAATACTGGACTTTAACAAAACAAAAAACAGAAAACTGGTTATTAATACATTTGGCAATTTATATGTAAGGGCTGGTTCAAGTGTATACATAAATCTTAATATTGGTGACTTTGTTGTAAATGAAGAAATGGAGGTTTACAGTTGTTTACACACATTTAGTGAAAATGAGCATACAATGGAAATTGATGTAAGAGGTGGTATTTTAAATGAATGATATTGGAAATATGATAAAGGAGCTTGCAAAGGCTACTATTGAACAGAATAAGCCTGTTGCTGTTGTAATAGGCAAGGTTAATGAAGAATTTAAAATTGAAACAGAGCAAAAACTTGTGTTATCAAAGAATATGCTTATTATACCTAAAAGAATAAATTATGATGCCCTAGAAGTTAATGACAATTTAATATTACTAAGATGTGACGGAGGACAAAGGTACTTAATTTTAGATGAGTTATAATAAAAAGACACCCACTTTAATATATAAACATATTATTTGTGGGTGTCTTTATTGTGAAAATTAATTACAAATAGTTAATTCAGTAGCCTTGTCGAAAACGTGAATTTTATTTACATCAAGAGCTACCTTAATATTGTCGCCAGCCTTAGCTATACTTCTTGAATTTACTCTAGCAGTAACATTATTGCCACCAATATTAAGGAATAAGTTAATTTCTGCACCAAGTAATTCAGTAATTTCAACTTCAGCATCAACAATACTTTCATTAGAAGTGCTTAAGAAAATATCCTCATCGTGAATATCCTCTGGTCTGATACCAATGATAACTTCCTTGCCAACATAACCACCATCAATTAAAGCCTTAGTCTTATTTTCTGGAAGTTTGAAAGAATAGTCACCAAACTGAATATCAACTTCAGAACCATTTTTAACAACATTAGCATCAATAAAGTTCATCTGAGGAGAACCAATAAAGCCAGCTACAAATAAGTTGTTAGGCTTGTTATAAAGGTTCTGAGGAGTATCAACCTGCTGAATAATACCGTCCTTTAAAACTACGATACGAGTACCAAGAGTCATAGCCTCTGTCTGGTCGTGAGTTACATAAATGAAAGTTGTCTGTAATCTCTGATGAAGTTTAGAAATTTCACTTCTCATCTGTACTCTTAACTTAGCATCAAGGTTTGAAAGAGGTTCGTCCATAAGGAATACCTTAGGTGAACGCACAATAGCACGACCCATAGCAACTCTCTGACGCTGACCACCTGAAAGAGCCTTAGGCTTTCTATCAAGTAAATGCTCAAGGTCAAGAACCTTAGCAGCTTCTCTAACCTTTTTATCAATTTCAGCCTTTGGTACTTTTCTTAATTTAAGAGCAAAAGCCATATTGTCATAAACTGTCATATGAGGATAAAGAGCATAGTTCTGGAAAACCATTGCAATATCTCTGTTCTTAGGGTCAACAGTATTGCAAAGCTTGTCACCAATCCATAATTCGCCACTTGAAATATCTTCAAGACCTGCAATCATTCTAAGAGTAGTAGACTTACCACAACCTGAAGGACCAACAAAAATAATAAATTCTTTATCTTCTATATCAAGATTAAAGTTCTTAACAGCTACAAAGCCATTAGGATACTTTTTAACAATATTCTTTAACTTTAATTCTGCCATTACAAATATCCTCCTTATGAAGAGCTAACACTGCCCTTTTATAACTTAATATTAATAATAAACTATTTTAGTCAAACTCTCTATATTACATTTACACAAATAAACAATTTTATTTTTATGCAATTCGCCCTCAAAAAAGATTTTTTGTTCACAAATTATAAATTTAACCATATATTCAAGTAAAAAAACACCAAAAAACTAAGGCAAATAGGTAATTATTCACAAAAAAGTCACAAAAAAGTAATGTTCAACAACAATGGCAAAAATAAAGTACCAATTTTTGTACACTAAATACATTGTATTTTAAATTTTAATAATTATAAGAACAAAAAAATACAATAACTTCTATAATATTACAATTCTCCCCTGCTTTTTAACTCATTGTAAATTTTTTCAATAGCCTTTTCGTGCCACCTTTGAATATTTCTTTTGCACATTTCAAAGGGAAGATGCAAGGGCATAAGGTCCCAAGAAACATTTTTGACATATCTAGCCTTTAAAATATACTGCTCTGTATGAGAAAATGAGTCTACAATATCGTCAATTTTCTGTTTACTTTCCATATTAGTTTTAATAAGTTTATTTAATTTTTCAAGTCGTCCCTGACATAGCTTTAAATTACTTTCAAAAGCCTCCCTTAATGACTTATTAATTTTATTAGAACCATTATCAATACATTCTGATTTAAAATCTTCCATAGACTTGCACATAATTTTTATATCATCTAGTTCATTTTTTTCTGCTGATATTATATATTTATAACTGCCCCAGGCATTAAGTAAATTCTTAATTTTAGACCTTTCTTTTTCCGTCAATATTTATCACCTCAAATCAAATTATGCTATTTTTTACCTACTAATATAATATCACTAGAACATTTGTTTGTCAATATATAGAACATATATTCTATATAATTCTTTTTTGTTCTAATAAACTATTAGTAGTAAAAATGATTTTGGGTGTAAATATTTATTATTATAGTTTTTTGTTATATAATAATATTTTATATTTCTACATAAATAGATTGTGGATAACTTAACATTTGCCTATTTATACACAAAAAAGGGAATGTTCAAATATAAATTTTTGAACATTCCCTATATATAATATAACAATGAAAAGATTTTTAAAAATAGTTATTTATATCAATATTATTTTTATTAAGTCGCTTGTGAACCCAGCCTCTAAACAAAGTATAGAGAACAGATGACAACGGTATAAACACAAGCATACCAATAACACCAAACATATTTCCACCAATAGTGACAGCTACAAGAACCCATATTGAAGGCAAACCAACTGAATTACCTACAATATGAGGATATATTAAGTTTCCCTCAACTTGCTGAAGAATAAGGAAAACAATAATAAATATAAGTGCCTGAATTGGACTTATCATAAATATAAGAAGTGTAGATATAACACAGCCTATAAAAGCTCCAACTATAGGTATAAGAGCTGTAAAAGCAATTAAAACACCTATTAAAAGGCAATAAGGTAATCTAATAATACCTAACACAACAAAGAACATAGCTCCCAATATACAAGCCTCAAGGCACTGACCAGTTACAAAAGATGAAAATGTTTTGTAACTAAGTTTTGCTACAGATAATGAGCTTTCAGCCCAATGCTTAGGCAAAATGGCAAACATTATTTTAACAGCTTGCACAGAAAGTTTTTCCTTTTGCAAAAGTATATAAATAGCAAATATAATGCCAATAAGTATATTAACAGTTGTGCTAAAAATAGTTGTAACAACACCAATGGTAGAGTTTAATACACTGCCACCACCTTTTAAAAAGTTGCCAGCATAATTAGCTACAGTTTGCCAATCCATTTTTTTGAGTTTATCAATATATTCTGTTGCCTCATCACTTTTTACAACATTTGAAAAGAAATCAACAGCCTTTGGCAAAAATGAATAAATGCTATTGCCTATGCTATGAAAAGTAGTAATAAGCTGAGGTACAACCGTGTTAATAACACCAGAAAAAATAAGAACAACTAACACAATAGACAACATAAGACTAACCGGTCTATATTTAGACTTATTAAGAGGTGTCCTAAATATTTTTCTGTTATTAAAAATATATTTTTCAATAGCACTCATAGGCACATTAAGAACAAAAGCTATTGCTCCGCCTATAATAAAAGGCAGAGAAATGCTTAATGTTAAACCTATATAATAAAATATTAAATCAAGTTTTTGAAAAGCCGTAAAAACAGCTATAGCAAAAACAATAATCAACAGAAGTTTCTTTATATTATCTTTGTTTAAATTCAATATATACACCTACTTCTTAATTTTCTCAATTTTAACTTTATTTCCCTTTTCGTCAATAGTGTATAATTTATCAAGATAATTTTTCTTAAATCCTTCTTTGAAAAGTTTTAAATATTCTTTTCTCAATTCAGCTCTTTCAGCCTCCTCCTCTGGAGTAAGTCCAATAGTCTTAGCCTTATGAGCCAAATGATTAATTTTTTTAATTAATTCTTCCATATTATCTGCCATAATATCACCTCCGGTGGTACTATATTTTTTTATTATTTAGCTGGCTTAATAATTTCCTTACCACCCATATATGGCTGTAAAGCCTTAGGAATATTAACAGAACCATCTTCATTAAGATTGTTCTCAAGGAAAGCAATTAACATTCTAGGAGGTGCAACACAAGTGTTGTTAAGAGTATGAGCAAAATACTTACCCTTTTCACCGTGTACTCTAATCTTAAGTCTTCTAGCCTGAGCATCACCTAAGTTAGAACAGCTACCTACTTCAAAATACTTCTGCTGTCTTGGTGACCAAGCCTCAACATCAATAGACTTAACCTTTAAGTCAGCAAGGTCGCCTGAACAACACTCAAGTGTTCTAACAGGAACATCAAGTGTTCTAAAGAAATCAACTGTGTTCTGCCATAACTTATCAAACCACATTTTGCTATCTTCTGGCTGACAAACAACAATCATTTCCTGCTTTTCAAACTGGTGAATTCTGTATACGCCTCTTTCCTCAATACCGTGTGCACCCTTTTCCTTTCTGAAACAAGGTGAGAAACTAGTAAGAGTCTGAGGTAAATCTTCGTCCTTTAAAATAGTGTCAATAAACTTACCAATCATAGAATGTTCACTAGTACCGATTAAGAATAAATCTTCGCCCTCAATCTTGTACATCATAGAATCCATTTCAGCAAATGACATAACACCAGTAACTACATTACTTCTAATCATATAAGGAGGAATACAGTAAGTAAAACCTCTATCAATCATAAAATCTCTTGCATAAGCAGTAACAGCAGAATGAAGTCTTGCAACATCACCCATTAAATAATAGAAACCATTACCTGCAACCTTTCTTGCAGAATCAAGGTCAATACCATTTAATCTTTCCATAATTTCTGTATGATAAGGAATTTCAAAATCTGGAACTACAGGCTCGCCATATCTCTGGATTTCAACATTTTCGCTATCATCTTTACCAATAGGAACACTTGGGTCAATAATGTTAGGAATAACCATCATTATTTCAGTTATATCCTTCTGTAAAGTTTGTTCCTTTTCTTCTAACTCAGCAAGTCTTTCGCCCTGAGAGTTTACTTCAGCCTTAACAGCCTCAGCCTCATCTTTCTTGCCCTGACCCATTAAAGCACCAATCTGCTTAGAAAGTTTCTTTCTTTCAGCTCTTAAGCCATCAGCTTCCTGCTGTGCAGCTCTAGCTTCCTTGTCAAGTTCAATAACCTTATCTACTAATTCGATTTTCTTATCCTGAAACTTCTTTTTAATATTTTCCTTAACTACATCAGGATTTTCTCTTAAAAACTTAATATCAAGCATTTTCTTCCTCCAAAAAATAAAATTAAATAAAAAAGCCCCATAGTATTAAACTATGGGACGAAATTATCCGTGTTGCCACCCAAATTGCAATAAATATTTATTGCCACTCAATTAGCTATAAAGGGCATACCCTTTTGACTTTCATCAAAATACCTGCTATGCTTGAAGGGTGGAATTCCTATATCAATAATTATCTTGCACCAACCGATAACTCTCTGAATAAATCCATAGGCTTAGTCCTTCTCAAAGGCACTATTTATTATTACCTTATTATTATAACATAACACCAATAAAATGCAAGCATTTTTTACAATTTAATTAAGTATAAATTTATTAATAACTTCAGCTACAGCACCTTGATTATTGTCTGCCATTGTAATATAATCAGCAAAATTTTTAACTCCATCTTCACCATTAACACAGCAAACACCTAAGCCAGCAGCCTTTATCATTGATAAATCATTATAATTATCACCAATAGCAATAGTTTCTTCTATATTAATATTAAGAATTTTGCTAAGCTCCTTTAAGCCTGTGCCTTTGTCTATTCCTATTGGGTTAAACTCATACAAAATATCAGCAGAGAAAAATGTTGTCATTTCATTTTTAATATTAGTTGTCATAACTTCATTTTCAACTTTTTTAAGTTCTTCATTATCACCTATTATAATAACCTTTGAAACCGGTTCACTAGCAACATCTATTAAATCATCAACAGTAGTTGTGTTTACCATATTTCTTTTTGCATAAGTAGCAGTCCTGTTAGTAGGTGTGTCAAAATAAAGCATTTCATTTTTATAGACCATAATATCTACATTAAATTTTCTACACATATTAATAGCTTTAATTGCACAGTTTGAAGGCACTAAATGCTCTACTAATTTTTCCTTAGTATTTGTTTCATAAATATAAGCTCCATTAAAGGCTACAGCGTAGTTTTTGATTTTGTCAAAATCAAATATTTTATTAAAATGGTCAATACTCATATTTGAGCGACCACTACAAATAACAAATTTGCAACCTTTTTCAATAGCTTTTTTTATAGCATTTTTATTGGTATCAGATACATTTCTATTATCATCAAGTAATGTACCGTCTAAATCACAAAATATAATTTTATACATTTTATTTTTCCTTTTGTTTCACGTGAAACATTTTATTGTTTTAATTAGTTTATATCTATCATCTTAGAC
>OLNW01001527.1_pt1 | contig 22404 bp, 19 predicted proteins | sample 1672121 | NCBI WGS metagenome assembly OLNW01 (sample SAMEA3136648, study PRJEB25190) | human gut metagenome
CGATAAGAAGAAGAACAGCTGATTTTGCCGTATCAACCGTCCGCCGTGCGCATATAAAAGGCAATGTGATTTCAATTGCATCAGCCTGACTGATGACGCAAAAACGGAGGGATTGGATTGAACAGAACGCTTTTCCCCGGTGCAATGGGTCCGGATGGCTTTATCTCCTGCTTTGACCACCTGCTCGACGAGGCGCACCTCAAGCGAAAGCTCATCCTCAAAGGCGGACCCGGCGTAGGAAAATCGACATTCATGCGTCGGGTTCACGCCGCTCTCTGTCCCGAAAACGAAGCGGCAACCCTGTATTTCTGCTCCGGTGATCCGGACAGTCTGGATGCCGTCGCCGTACCGCATGCCGGACTGCTCATTCTGGACGGCACCGCGCCGCACATCGTCGATCCCGAGATTCCCGGCGCGCGGGACAGCATCATCAACCTTGGCGTCTGCTTAAACGAAGCAGCCATGCGCCCGCATCTGCCGCATATCCGCGTCTGCATGGCGGATCATGCCGCCTGTTCACGGCGTGCGCGCGCATGTCTGGCTGCTGCCGCTGCGCTGGCAAGGGATCACGCCGCTGTTCTGTGCGCCGCCGCAGACAATGCGCGCATGGCTCGTATGACACACGCGCTGATTCAGTCCGTCCTCTCCCAAAAGGGCGAAACGAGTGCCGTGCCGTCTGTCCGCCCGATTCTGACCGACGCGGTCACGCCGAAGGGAGAGCTTTGCTTAATCGGCGAAAATGCCCAGCCGCGCGTTTTCCGTCTGCTGGCGCATTGGGGCATGGACATGACGCCTATTCTTCGGGAAATCAGTCTTGCCGCTCGAATGGCGGGCTACGATGTGGAAGAACATCTCTGTCCGACCGTACCCGACCGTCTGCTGCATCTGACCATTCCCGCGCTCGGTACGCTGATTACCTCCAGCGATATCCTGCCTTCAGAGCAGACCTTCGATTTTTCGTCGTGTATTCCGCAGGGTGCGCTTCTCCGCTATGAATGTGCCCTTGAGCAGGGGCGCGCAGGCATCCGTCTGCATCTGCACCGCGCCATCGCCGCGCTCACGCAGGCGAAGCAGCTTCACGATGAGCTGGAATCCTTCTATGTGCCCAACATGGACTTTGGACGCTGGCAGGAAATTCTGGAAGAAACGCTGGATACGCTTCAGCCTGCGGACTGAGTCCGCCTGCGCTTCCGCCAAAGTTTTGCAAAGCATGATAGCTTTGCTCACGTGTGCGATTGTTGTGCAATTTTCTACGCGTTTCCAAAACGGACTGAGTCCGCTCTCACTTCCGCCAAAGTTTTGCAAAGCATGATAGCTTTGCGCACGCATGCGATGCTGTGCAATTTCCCACGCATTTCCAAAGTGGACTGAGCCCGCCTGCGTTTCCGCCAAACTTCGCAAAATCCTATGCGCAAAAAATCCGCCCCAGAAAAACTCTGGAGCGGATTTTTTAGCCTTTTCTTATTCCACCCAAGTCAGCAGCGCATCCACCTGTCCGCAAAGACTCGTTCTCTCACATTCGGCGGGCAAAAATACGCAGTCGCCGCGCCGCAGGATCATCTCGCCGCCTTCCCACGTCAGCTTGCCGTCTCCCAGCGCGCAGAGCAGGACAAAGTGTTCCGGCGTAAGCGGAAGCTCCATCGCGCTTTCGCAATGCCAGCGTTCCAAAACAAACGCACGCTCATCCAGATACCGCGTCACCGTGCCGCCCGCCCTATGGCGCGCTGTGCCCGCACACGGCGGCAGATGCAGCGACACATCCGTCACATCCAGTCCCTTTTGGATGTGCAGCTCGCGTCCTTTTCCCTGCGCATCCACGCGATCCCAGTCGTAGAAGCGATACGTCACGTCGCTGGATTGCTGAATCTCCATCAGCGTAACGCCGCCGCCCAGCGCATGCACCATGCCCGCCGGAATGTAATACACGTCGCCGGCTTTCACGTTCACCATGTTCAGGCATGCACGAACCGCTTCGCCGCCCTCTTCGCAGGCGTGCGCCAGCATATCTCTGCTCACGCCTTCGCAGATGCCATAGACAATCTGCGCGTTCGGCTGTGCATCCAGAATCACCCACGCTTCCGTCTTGCCGAGCTTGCCCTGCTCATTCGCGCGGGCATAGGCGTCATTCGGATGCACCTGAACGGAGAGCCTGTCTCCGGCGGAGATGAGCTTGAGCAGCAGCGGGAATTCCTTTCCGACCTTCGTGCCGCGCATCGCTTCGCCGTATGTATCAAGCAGCTCGCTGAGCGTATGCCCCTCGCTGTCGCGGCTCTCAAGACCGGGCAACACGGACACTTCAAGGCTTTCACCCGTTCGCGAATCGGGAATCGCTTTATGCAGGGCGCGCAATCCCTCGCAGCCCCACGGCGTCGCGCTGCCATAACGGAAGGCAGGAAGCATTTTAATCGGTTTCATTTCGTTTCACCCCTTCAAACGCTCTTTCTCTGATTATGAAGGATACTCTTTCTTTCGCTTTCTGTCAAATCCATTTTTCCGCAGAACACACAAATGCTTGACACCTCTGCGGAACAAATTTATACTGAAAGGGTCAAACAGGAAGGAGGTTTACGATGTCCCATTCATCCGAGCAGGAGATTATAGCGCGTCTTTCCCATGCACCGTGCGGCAAAACAGTCGTCAACCATCTTTCCGAAAACTGTGCGCACTCCATGCTGAATGCCTGCCGCTGGTGCGCCATGTGCGGCAAGGAAAGCAAAGCCCAGCTTGACACGCTGGAGCTTTATTCCGGCGTGGAGCTTTGTTTTCAGACCTATCTTTCTTCTCAATTCACCCATCGCCACGACGCTCCCGCTTCAACCGTGATGGAGATTAACCACTGCCGCGCGGGGCGCATTGGCTGGCGGATGAAGGATGGGCTTTCGCTCTATCTGGGCGAAGGCGACGTTTCGCTGCACAGCATGAGCCGCTGCACGCAGTCGGAAATCGAGTTCCCTCTGCACTGTTACGAGGGACTGTTCTTCTCGGTTGACCTTGACGCCCTGGATGCAAATCCGCCCGAGCTGATGCGGGAAGCGGGCGTTACCGCCCGCGGCGTATACGAGCGATTCTGTCAGAAAAACAGTGCCGTGCTTTCCGCTTGCCCGCAGAATGCGTCAATCTTTGATGGGCTGTATACGATTGACCGAACGATTCTCCTGCCCTACGCGCGGCTCAAGTTTCAGGAGCTGATGCTCGTTCTGTCGCGCACGCCCGCACCGGTTTCCGCGCCGACGCCCTATAAAGCCGACCAGATTGCCGTCGTCCGGCAGATTCACGAGGAGCTTCTGTCCGACTTGGGGCAGCGGCGCACAATCGAGGAGCTTTCCAAACGCTATCTGATGAACCCTTCCACGCTGAAGGACGTTTTCAAATTCGTCTACGGTCAGCCGATTGCCGCCCATATGAAGGAGCATCGTCTGGAACGCGCTGCGCTGCTTCTTCGGACAACGGATGATTCCCTCTCCGAAATCGCGGCGCAGGTCGGTTATGAAAGCCAAAGCAAATTCAGCTCCGCCTTTAAGAGCGTTTACGGCGTTCTGCCGCGCGAATATAGAAAACAGTCCTTCGGACTCAAAGCAGAATAAAAGCAGGCGCAATTTTTTTCTTACGCCTGCTTTTCATATTCGCGTTTTTCTTACAGGTGATGAACCCTCAGCGCACGAATCGCATTGAGCACAGCGAGAATCATCACGCCGACATCCGCGAAAATCGCCGCCCACATATTCGCAATGCCCAAAGCACCCAGCGCAAGGCAGCCAAACTTGACCACCAGCGCAAAGATGATGTTCTGGTAGACAATGCCGATGCACTTGCGGGAGATTTTAATCGCCTTGGCAATCTTCATCGGATCGTCATCCATCAGCACAACGTCCGCTGCTTCAATAGCCGCGTCCGAACCCATCGCGCCCATGGCAATGCCGATGTCGGCGCGGGTCAGAACAGGCGCATCGTTGATGCCGTCTCCGACAAAGGCGAGCTTGTCCTTGCTTCCCTTGTCTGCGAGCAGCTCCTCCACCTTTTTCACTTTATCGGCAGGCAGAAGCTCGCTGCAAACCCTATCTACGCCCAATTCGGAAGCAACCTGATCCGCTACGCGCTTGGCGTCGCCGGTGAGCATCACCGTCTTTTCCACGCCGGCATGCTTGAGTGCCGCAATTGCTTCTTTAGCGGTCGGCTTGACGACATCGGAAATCACGATATGTCCGGCATATTCGCCGTCGATTGCCATGTGAATAATCGTTCCGACGCGGTGGCAGTCGCGATATTCCACGCCGAGCGACGCCATCAGCTTCGTGTTGCCCGCCGCTACATCGTGACCATCGACCTTGGCGCAGATGCCCTTGCCGCTCAGCTCCTGAATGTCCGATACGCGGTCGCGGTCGATTTCCCTGCCGTATGCTTTTTGCAGGCTCTTGCTGATGGGATGGGAGGACGCGCATTCCGCCAGCGCCGCATATTCAAGCAGCCGTTCTTCTTCCATCTTGTTGTGATGAACGCCCGTCACCTCAAAAACACCCTGCGTCAGCGTACCGGTCTTGTCAAACACGACGGTTTTGACCTCAGACAGCGTTTCCAGATAGTTGGAGCCTTTAATCAATATGCCTTCCTTGCTCGCGCCGCCGATACCGGCAAAGAAGCTGAGCGGAATGCTGATAACCAACGCGCAGGGGCAGGAGATGACCAGGAAGGTCAGCGCGCGGTAAATCCATTCGCCCCACTGCGCAGACAGTCCCATAAACAGCATGCGGACAAGCGGCGGCAGGACAGCCAACGCCAGCGCGCCATAGCAGACCGCAGGCGTATAAACGCGGGCAAACTTTGCGATAAAATCCTCGGAGCGGGATTTATGCGAGCTGGAATCCTCCACCAGCTCCAGAATTTTGGAAACAGTCGATTCGCCGAATTCCTTCGTCGTCTGAATGGTCAGCACGCCCGTCATGTTGATGCAGCCGCTGATGATTTCGTCGCCCGCTTTGACATCGCGCGGCAGGCTCTCGCCCGTCAGCGCGCTGGTGTTCAGGCTGGATGCACCGGTCAATACAACGCCGTCAATCGGCACCTTTTCGCCCGGCTGAACGATGATTGTGCTGCCAATTTCGACCTCATCGGGATCGACCTTCTCCAGCTTGCCGTCGCGCTCGATATTGGCGTAATCCGGACGGATATCCATCAGCTCGCTGATGTTCTTTCTGCTCTTGCCGACGGCATAGCTTTGGAACAGCTCGCCAATCTGATAGAACAGCATAACGGAAATGGCTTCGGTGTAATCGCCGCTCTTTTCATAAATCGCCAGCGCAAACGCGCCGACCGTCGCAATCGCCATCAGGAAATTCTCATCAAAAACCCGTCCGTTGAGAATGCCCTTCCACGCCTTGCGCAGAATGTCATAGCCGATGACCAGATAGGCAGCCAGATACAATGCCAGCTGCACCAGCCCCGTCACCGGAAGGAAATGCAGCGCAATGAGCATCGCCGCGGCGATCACAATGCGCGTCAGCATTTTTTTCTGCTTCTTGTTCATATGCCTTTCCTGTCCTTCCCTCTCCGCATTCGATTAAGCATTCGTTTAATCATATGCCGTAAAATCGCGCCTCATTTCCGAGGAAACAAGGCGCAGAATCGGACTTACAGCTCGATTTCGCAGTCCGGCTCGACCTTTTTGCATGCCTTCAGCACGGTCTGCATAACGCCCTTCACGTCAGCACCTTCGGCAAATTCGACAATCATTTTCTGGGTCATGAAATTGACGGTCGCGTTCGCAACGCCTTCGGTCTTGCGGGCGGCTTCCTCCATCAGATTCGCGCAGTTGGCGCAATCCACTTCGATCTTATACGTCTTTTTCATTGTGACAATCTCCTTTTCCGAACTTATCGTTTTTACGATTAAGCACTTGTTTATTCGATGTGATTGCAGTATAATACCCTGTACATCGAAACGCAAGCCTTTTTAGAATTCCCGTCCAATCGGGCGAAAAGGATTTCCGAATGGGCGAATTCAGCGCGCTTCTTCGTCCGATTTCCGCCGCATCCTGCGCCGCGGGCGCATGACACAGCAAAGGAGTCTTGTTTTATGGATACCCCGCATTCCCATCACCCGGATGCCCTGCTTGCAACACTCAGCGATTCAGAACATTTCCAGCTCGTCGCAAATGTATTCAAGCAGCTCGGTGACCCGACCCGCGTGCGCCTGTTTTGGCTGCTCTGTCATGACGAGGACTGCGTCATCAATCTGTCTGCCATGATGGGTATGTCCGCACCCGCTATTTCTCATCATCTGCGCCCGCTGCGCGATGCAGGTTTGGTCGTCACCCGCCGTGAAGGAAAGGAAGTCTATTATCGCGCCGCCGATACCATTCAAAGTCAGCTTCTGCATCATATGATTGAGCAGGTTATGGAAATCACCTGCCCGGACTAATTCCCCCCTTTCTTGAAACCGCCGCGAAGCGAAGATGGGAGTCTGAGGGATGAAGTCCCTCAGGCAGGTTTGGGCGGCAGCCCAAGGTAACCCCCGTAACCCCAAAATCGCGAAGCGATTTAAAAGAAGTAAGAATCAGGAAGCGAAGCGTCCCCTGATTCCACTCCCGCTTCTTAAAGCCGCCGCGAAGCAAAGAGGGGAGTCTGAGGGATGAAATCCCTAAGCGGGTTTTAGGGATTGGAGTCACGCGCCCGCTGTGCGGGATTCAGCGTGACGGAAATCGGAAATCGCAAGGAGCGCTTGCGCGTTCGCGAAGCGGGCGCGTCTGCCGCAGGCAGAGGACAGCGCCCCTATGCGAGTTTCCCGAATCGGCAGCCCTAACGTTCCCCTGGCGCGAGCCGTGTAAAGCCTGCGTAAAAGTTTGGTTTAAGCCAATGCTTTTTCAGGAAAGCAAAGGGAAAATTCCCGATAAAATCAGGCTTTTCGTGAAGAAAATAACTTTTTTCAACGCCTGTCACGGACATTGACAGGCGGCTTTTTTCCATGTACAATAAAAATGTTTGCAAAAAAGAAGGTGCGCTGACCGCCGGAGTCTGTGGCGGTCGTTTAAGGAGGAAAAACTATGCTTAGAAAGACCAAAATCGTGTGTACGCTCGGTCCCGCCAGCGACAGCGAGGAGATGATCTCCAAGCTGATGGACGCGGGCATGAATGTATGCCGTCTGAATATGTCCCACGGCTCTTACGAGGAGCAGGGCGCGCGAATCGACCGTATCAAGCGTCTGCGCAAGGAAAAGAATATTCCGGTCGCCATCATGCTCGATACCAAGGGCCCGGAGGTTCGCACCAAGACCCTCAAGGATGAAAAGGTGACGCTGGAGGCGGGCAAGGAGTTCATCCTGACCAGCCGCGATATCGAGGGCGATGAAACGCAGGTTTCCATCACCTATCCGAAGATGGTCGAGCTTGTTCACCCCGGTACGCGCGTGCTGATTGACGACGGTTTGCTGGCTATGCAGGTTAAGCGCATCGAAAACGGCACCGATATCGTCTGCTCCGTGACCAACGGCGGCGTGCTGGGCAACCGCAAGGGCATTTCCGTTCCGGATGTCGATTTGCAGATGCCGTCCATCGGCGAGAAGGATCGCAGCGATATCATCTTCGGTATCGAGAAGGGCATTGACCTGATTGCGGCGTCCTTCGTCTGCCGCCCGAGCGACGTGCTGACCATCCGCAAGCTCTGCGCCGACAACGGCGGAAGCCACGTTCAGATTTTCTCCAAGATCGAAAACCGCATGGGCGTCAACAACTTTGACGAGATCCTCAAGGTTTCCGACGGCATCATGGTTGCCCGTGGCGACCTCGGCGTGGAAGTCGATATGGAAGAAGTGCCGGTGCTTCAGAAGCAGTTCATCCACAAGTGCAACGTGGCGGCGAAGCCGGTTATCACCGCGACGCAGATGCTCGACTCCATGATTCGCAATCCGCGCCCGACCCGTGCGGAAGCCAGCGACGTGGCGAACGCCATCATCGACGGCACGGACGCCATCATGCTCTCCGGCGAAACCGCCGCGGGCAAGTACCCGATTGAGGCGGTCAACACCATGGTGCGCATCGCGACCTATATCGAGACGCATCAGATGCACGACGACAGCCAGCTCATTCAGCAGGAAGCCGTCCGCAACGCCGCCGTGCGCACGGTTGCCAACGCGGTTTCTTATTCCTGCTGCCAGATGGCGCGCGACCTCGGCGCGAACGCCATCATCACGCCGAGCAACTCCGGCACGACGGCACGCATGGTTGCCCGCTTCCGTCCGGAATGCCCGATCATCGCGCCGACCCCGAGTGAGCATACCTATCATCAGCTGGGTCTGAGCTTCGGCGTTGTGCCGACCCACATGGGCGTGAGCGGCGATACGGACGAACTCATCAGCACCGCTGTGGCTGCCGCTGAAAAGACCGGTCTGGTCAAGACCGGCGACGTGGCGATCATCTCCGCGGGCGTTCCGACCGGCGTTTCCGGCACGACCAACCTCATCAAGGCGCACATCGTGGGCAATGTTCTGCTTCGCGGCGCGAGCGTTGGAACGGGCTGCGCAAGCGGCAATGTCTGCACGGTCAACACGCTGAGCGACTTGGAGAGCAACTTCAAGGACGGCAACGTCATTGTGACCAAGATGACGTCCAGCGAGATGCTGTCTTACATGCGCCGTGCGTCCGCGGTCGTTGTGGAAAGCACCGATCCGGAGTGCCATGCGGCGGTCGCCTGCCAGGCATTGGGCATTCCGCTGATTCTTGACCGCACCTATCAGGCGGTTCACATGCTCAAGAGCGGTATGATGATCACCATCGATGCGGATGAAGGCTTCATCTATAACGGCATTAAGGGCTAAGCCAAAGCGATAGCCAATGAGCCATGGGCGATGTGCCTATGGCTCGTTTTTTTGACGACTATATAATCCGCCATGACAAATCAACCGCGGAAAACAGGTTTTTGCGCAGGAACTCTTGCGCGGGGGACATAAAACGGGTATCATAGATCATAGAAAGATAGGGTGGTTTCGATACCCGCTTTTGCTGTTTTTTCTTACCGATGATTGATGAATCATGGAGGGCGTTATGTTCTGGTATTACGATCCGACGTATTGGATGGTTTTGATTGGCGCATTGATTGCGCTGTATGCGCAGTTCCGCGTATCCGCGGCGTATTCGAAATGGAGCAAGGTTCCTTCCTCTACGCATATGACGGGTGCGCAGATTGCCAGACAGATTCTGGACGGAAACGGCTGTCAGAATGTCCGCATTGAAGCCATAAGCGGCAAGCTGACCGACCATTATGATCCGGAAAACGGCGTACTCCGCCTGTCCAGCGAGGTTTACGGCTCGACATCCATCGCCGCGCTCGGCGTTGCGGCGCATGAGGCGGGACACGCCATTCAGGACGCGCAGAACTATGCGCCGCTGCGCATCCGTTCGACGCTTGTGCCGATTGCGAATATCGGTTCCGGCGCGGCGATTCCGCTGTTCATGCTGGGCTTGATCTTCTCCTGGCAGCCGCTGGTTGAAATCGGTATTCTCTGCTTTGCGCTGGCGGTGCTGTTCTATGTGGTGACGCTGCCGGTGGAATTCAACGCATCCGGACGCGCGGTTGCCGTGCTTTCCGAAAGCTATCTGCCGGAGGAAGAAGTCAGGGGCGTGAAGGCGGTGCTTTCCGCCGCTGCGCTGACGTATGTTGCCGCTGCGCTTCAGGCACTTTTGCAGCTGCTGCGTCTGATTCTTCTTTCGAGCAACAACCGCCGCAGGGACTGATGAATCGCCCGACGGCATGAATTCAAAAGAAAGGATGCCGCCGTTATGTCGTATTCATCCCAGACGAAGGAAGAGCTTTGCCGGCTTGAGCCGGACAGCGTATGCTGTCTGCTTGCGGAGTTGAGCGGCATTGTATCGGCTGCCGGCTCGGTCATCTATCGCGGCGGCGGCGAAAAGAGGCTGTCCATCGAAACGGAAAACAACGCTGTTGCGCGGCGCACGTTCCGCCTGCTGCGCGACGTCTTTGACGTTCAGCCGGAGCTGGTTACGCTCAGACGCTCACGGCTGGGCGGCAGAAACGCCTACCGTGTCGAAATCAGCGGAAGCGAAGCGTCGTTTGTGCTGGAGGGATGCGGAATCGAGGTCGGACAGCGGCGCGGCGTCCCGCGGGAAATCACGGTGCGCAAATGCTGCCGGATGTCGTTTCTGCGCGGGGTGTTTCTGGCGTGCGGCTCGGTGACCGACCCGGAGAAGGAATATCATCTGGAGTTTGTGCTGGAGGATGAATCCTTCGCAGCGGCACTGCAAAGGCTGATTGCCCGCTTTTCGCTGAACGCGCATGTGGCAAAGCGGCGCTCGATGACGCTGGTTTATCTCAAAGGGCAGAGCGAAATCACGGATATGCTCAGCATATTCGGCGCGCAGAGCGCGAGGTTCGCCATGGAGGACGCATACATCCGCAAGGAGCTGCGCAACAACGCCAACCGCGCCGTCAACTGCGACAGCGCCAACGTGCAGCGCGCGGTGACGGCGGCGTCGCGGCAGATGCAGGCGATTGAGCGCGTGATGGCTGCATACGGAAAGGAAAGCCTGCCGCCTGCCCTGCGGGAAACGGCGGAAAAACGGCTGATGTATCCGGAGATGTCCTTGGAAGAGCTGGGGCAGATGTGCGAGCCGCCGATTGGAAAGAGCGGCATCAACCACAGGCTGCGCAAGCTGGAAGCGATGGCACAGGAGCTTGAAGAAAAGGAACCGGCAGAGGCTGCCGCGAGAGGAGAAGCCCATGGAGCTGACGATTAAAATTTCCATTCCTGAAAATATGATGACCAAACAGGCGGCGCAGATTGCCAACCGAATGAACGACTATTCCTGCCGGATTTTGCTCAGGCGACAGAATGTAACGGTCAATGCCAAATCGCTGATGGGTGTGCTTTCCGCAGGGCTGAGCGACGGACAGGCTGTGACCATCGTTGCGGAGGGCGAGGACGAGGCACAGGCGGTCTGCGAATTGAGCCGGATGCTGGGCGCATAATCGTTCTTGACAGAAACCAGATTTTTGCTTATAATGTCGATGATAATAGGCGATGACGGGGAAAGCCGGGCTGTTTCGTCCTCAAGAGAGTGCGGTCGGATGCTGAGAGACTGCGCAGGAAGAACGCCCATCGCTCCGAACCCCAGCAGCTGCGACGCTAAGAACGCCGCCGTATGCCCGCGATAAGGGCTTGAGCAGGGCGCCTTGAGGGCGCCAAACCGGGTGGTACCGCGAAGCAATGCGCTTCGTCCCAGTGATGGGACGGGGCGTTTTTTGTTCCCCCAGTCCTTTCGTCTGGCACAGACCGAAAGGCATCATACGAATAAAGTGAGGAAAAAGTCATGGCGAAGAAAAGTCAGCAGGAATTTGTTCAGCACATCACCCCGCGTGACGTGGATTTCTCCCAGTGGTATACCGACGTTGTGCGTCTGGCGGATCTGATGGATTACACCCCCGTCCGCGGCTGCATGGCGATCAAGCCCTACGGCTACGGCATTTGGGAGCTGATTCAGCAGCAGCTCGACGCGGAGTTCAAGCGCACCGGTCACCAGAATGTGTCCATGCCGATGCTCATTCCGGAGAGCCTTCTTCTGAAGGAAGCCGACCATGTTGAAGGCTTTGCGCCGGAGGTGGCGTGGGTCACGCAGGGCGGCACAGAGCCGCTGACCGAGCGTTTGGCTGTCCGCCCGACGAGCGAAACGATTTTCTGCACGATGTACGCCAAGTGGGTGCAGAGCTGGCGCGATCTGCCGCTCAAATACAACCAGTGGTGCTCCGTCATGCGCTGGGAAAAGACGACCCGTCCGTTCCTGCGCACTGCCGAGTTCCTCTGGCAGGAGGGTCATACGGTTCACGCGACCGCCGAGGAAGCGGAAGAAGAGACGATGCAGATGCTGCACGTTTACCGCGATTTCTGCGAGCAGAATCTGGCGATTCCGGTCTACTGCGGTCAGAAGAGCGAGAAGGAAAAGTTTGCCGGTGCGCGCGCGACGTATTCCGTCGAGGCGATGATGCAGGACGGCAAGGCGCTTCAGAGCGGCACGAGCCACAACTTCGGCACGAATTTCTCCGAGCCGTTTGAAATCAAGTACCTCGACAAGGACGGCACGCAGAAGTATGCGCATGAAACCAGCTGGGGCGTCAGCACCCGTCTGATTGGCGCCATCATCATGACCCACGGCGACGAGCGCGGACTTAAGCTCCCGCCGAAAATCGCTCCGATTCAGGTCGTCGTTGTGCCGGTTGCCGCGCACAAGGAAGGCGTTCTGGAGGGGGCGAAGGCGGTTGCGGACAAGCTGACTGCCGCCGGTCTGCGCGTCAAGTTCGACGACCGCGACAACGTGACGCCGGGCTGGAAGTTCAACGAGTGGGAGCTGAAGGGCGTGCCGGTGCGCGTGGAAATCGGTCCGCGCGACCTCGCCGAGGGCAAGGTCATGAGCGTGCGCCGCGATACCTTTGAAAAGGCACCGCTGGACATCGAGGGCTTGGAAGGCGAAATCAAGGCGATGCTCGATGCGGTTCAGAACAACATGTTCGAAATCGCCCGCACGTTCCGCGATGAGCATACCGCCGATGTTCACAACATGGAAGAACTGGAGAAGCAGGTCAACGGCGGCTACGCCAAGGCGATGTGGTGCGGCGAGCAGACCTGCGAGGACGAAATCAAAAATCGTTTCGGCGCGTCCTCCCGCTGCATGCCGTTTGACCAGACGCCGATCGGCGAGACCTGCGTCTGCTGCGGCAAGCCTGCCAAGAAGGTCATCTATTTCGCCAAGGCCTATTGATGAATTCATCGGTATAACGAACGGGGCTGTTGCGCAAAGACGTCCTCTCCGGCTCTTTGAGTCGGAGAGAGGGCAGGCAACAGCCCTGTTTCAATACTGAGTCATGACGATGGCAAGGGGAATCGAAAGAAGGAGGAGAGCAAAACGTGTTTGACAAACTCAGAAAGAGCATCGTGGACGCGGTGCAGGAGGGACAGCTCAAGCTGGGCTATCGGAGCGAAACGATCCGGCTGTATTATCCGCTTGCTTCCCTCTGCCTGCTGACGGAAAAAGAGATGAGCGCGGAAGATATGACCGCCGCGCTGGAAAAATTCGCAGGAGAGAACGAACGGGAACTGGGCAGAATCGAGGTCAGCCGCAAGGGAGAACGATTCTGTCTTGCCGTGCCGCCGCAGGGCGCGCAGTGGGTGCATGAGCATACCAATCCGAACGGTTTCCTCGCGGATTTCATCCGCACAATCGGGCGGCATGGCTGCACGATGGAGGAATTGCTGGCGCAGTTTCACAAGCACTCCGACCATGTGCGGGTGGAAGAGCTGCACAACGGGGAGTTTGACTGGCTCATCGAGTTTGAGGACGGCGAACCGGACGAGTATCGCTACTGCATCGCCGACGAGGGCGGACATTTGACCTATCACCGCTTTACGCGGGAGGATTACGAGGCATTTGGATTCTAAATGAAGAAGGGGCTGCATATGCAGCCCCTTCTTCATTCATACAAGGGAAATCGCATAAGATTGTCCGCACCGGCAAAAATTCGATGTCTTGCCGGCTTTGGCGAACACAGGATTAAATCAACATGCCAATCAGATGGACGATGAACGCGGCAACCCACGCGATGGCGCATTGATAGAGAACGACGCCAATTGCCCAGCGCGCACCCAGCTCACGACGGATGGAAGCGACGGCAGCGATGCACGGCGTATAGAGCAGGGAAAACACCAGCAGCGACAGGGCGGAGAGCGGCGTCAGCGTGGAAAGAAGCTCCGCCGTGCTGCCAAAGAGGATGGTCAGCGTGGAAACGACGCCTTCCTTTGCCATGAAGCCGGTCAGCAGGGCGGTGGATACGCGCCAGTCGCCAAAGCCGAGCGGACGGAACAGCGGCGCGATGCCGCCCGCCATCAGCGCGAGCAGGCTGTCCTTGGAATCCGTCACGACGTTCAGACGCATATCAAACGTTTGTAGGAACCAGACGACAATGGTTGCGGCAAAGATGACCGTAAAGGCACGCTGGAGGAAATCCTTCGATTTTTCCCAGAGCAGCTGACAGACATTCTTTGCGCCCGGCATGCGGTAATTCGGCAGCTCCATGACGAAAGGAACGGGTTCGCCGGAGAAGATGGTTTTGCGCATCAGCAGCGCGTGGAGAATACCCATCAGGATGCCCAGCAGATAAAGCCCGGCCATGACCCACATGGCGTGCTTCGGGAAGAACACGGCACTGAAGAATGCGTAAATCGGGAGCTTTGCCGAGCAGCTCATGAACGGGGTGAGCAGAATCGTCATCTTGCGGTCGCGCTCGGAGGGCAGGGTGCGGGTCGCCATGACGCCCGGAACGGTGCAGCCAAAGCCGATGAGCATCGGGACGATGCTTCTGCCGGAAAGACCGATATGGCGCAGGGGCTTATCCATGACGAATGCGACACGCGCCATGTATCCGCTGTCCTCAAGCATGGAGAGGAAGAAGAACAGGGTCACGATAAATGGCAGGAAGCTCAGCACGCTGCCTACGCCGGTGAATATGCCGTCGATAATCAGCGAGCGCAGTACGCCGGAGTAGCCGGCAGAGACCAGCAGATGATCGACCAGCTCTGTCAGCGCGCCGATGCCCTGCTCCAGCAGATCGGACAGGAAGCTGCCGATGACGTTGAAGGTCAGGAAGAACACGGAGAGCATGATGAGAATGAACATCGGAATCGCGGTGTGTCTGCCGGTCAGCAGGCGGTCCGCTTTGACGCTGCGCTCATGCTCGCGGCTCTCGTGCGGTCGGGTGACAGTCGCGTCGCAGACCTTTTCGATGAAGGAAAAGCGCATGTCCGCGATGGCGGCGGCACGATCCAGCCCGCGCTCCTGCTCCATCTGGACGATGATATGCTCAAGCATATCCTTTTCGTTTTCAGAGAGATTCAGCTGGCTGAGAATGAGCTGATCGCCCTCTGCCAGTTTGCTGGCGGCGAAACGGACGGGAATGCCCGCGGCTTCGGCATGATCCTCGATGAGGTGCATGATGCCGTGCAGACAGCGGTGGACAGCCGCCTGCGTGCCCTCGGAGTCGCAGAAATCCGGCCTGCCGGGACGCTCCTGATAACGGGCGACATGAAGCGCATGGGAAACGAGCTCGTCGATGCCCTCGTTCTTGGCGGCGGAAATCGGAACGACCGGAATACCGAGCATGGCTTCCATTTCGTTGACGCGGACCGAGCCGCCGTTCTCGCGCACCTCGTCCATCATATTCAGCGCGAGAACCATGGGGACATCCAGCTCCATGAGCTGCATGGTCAGGTAGAGGTTGCGCTCGATGTTGGAGGCGTCGATGATGTTGATGATGCCGCAGGGCTTATCCTCCAGAATAAAGCGGCGGGTGACAATCTCCTCGCTGGTATAAGGAGACATGGAGTAGATGCCGGGCAGGTCGGTGACGAGCGTATCGTCATGACCGCGAATTGCGCCGTCCTTTCTGTCCACGGTCACGCCGGGGAAATTGCCGACATGCTGATTGGAGCCGGTGAGCTGGTTGAAGAGGGTCGTCTTGCCGCAGTTCTGGTTGCCGGCAAGGGCAAAGGTGAGCGTCGTTCCTTCGGGCAGGGGATGTTCGCCTGCTTTGACGTGGTAGCGTCCGCCCTCGCCTAAGCCGGGATGCTCCACGGGCGTATGCGGCGGCGGGCAGGCAGGCTCGCCTTTGGCGGTGCAGGGATTGCTGATTTCAATCCGCTTCGCATCGTCTACACGCAGGGTCAGCTCATAGCTGTGGATGCGGAATTCGATGGGGTCGCCCATCGGGGCGAACTTGACGAGCGTAATCTGCGCGCCGGGAATGACGCCCATATCCAGAAAATGCTGTCGGAGTGCGCCTTCGCCGCCTACGGTATGAATGACGGCACTTTGACCGGGTTTAAGAGAATCCAGAGTCATCGAATGATTCCTCCCCATTCTATATTGAGAATCAAAAGTTTGTAAACACAAACAACTTCCGGTAAACTGCAGGGAATTGCCCTCGCACAGTGTAATGGTTTGAGCGGCGTTTGTAAAGAGGTAAGAGCAGATTTGACAGCATTTTTTGCCGATGATATAATGAACGGAAAAGAGAAGGAAATCCGCGGGCAGAGGGAGCCTGAATGCGCCGGAATCTGCCTTGCATCGGGTTATGGATGGAAAAATCGGGATTTCGGGATGAATCGCCCGAGTTCATTCGTCTGCATGATAAGAAGTCAGCAGAAGGCGAGGCGGCAGACGGCTTTTTTCTGCGGTGAACGGCGCGAATAAGCCTTAATGAGAAGGAGCGAACATGGAGCAGGAGATACAGGCACTTGAGCTGCCGGAATGGGAAATACTTCCGGATATCGGGCTGTATATGGATCAGGTCGTGACGCTGATGGACAGGACATTCAGTCCGACGCTGCCTAAAGGCGAGATGACCAAGTCGATGGTCAACAACTATGTCAAGGTCGGCATGATTCCGCGCCCGACAGGGAAAAAGTATGATCGCGACCATCTGGCGATGCTCATCATGATCGGCGTACTCAAGCAGGCGTTGAGCATGGAGAGCATCAGCCGGCTGCTGGAGGTCATCTGCCGGGACGGCATACAGGAAGGCTATGACCGATTCAGGATGATGACGGAGAGCATCGACCAGTCGGCAAAAATCGGACGGGTTGAGCTTCAGGGCAGCGGCGAATCCGCAGGGGAGCAGGCTCTGCGTTCAGGCATCATGGCGGCACTGTGTACGATACGCACATGCCGCCTGCTGGAAGCGGACAAGAGAATGAACGCATGAAACCGATACACGCCGTCATATCTTTAGACAGATGCGAATTTATCAAAGGGCTTGCAATTAGGTTTGATTGTGGTTTATACTAATCATGAGAAGGTTTTTGTTTAACGGACAAGCTCGAATATGAAATCAGGGAGGGCTGACCATGTTTTGTCCCCATTGTCATAATAAAATTCCGGATGGCTCGAATATCTGCCCGCTTTGCTATGCGAATTTGGCAGGGGTAAAGCCTGAGCGCAGCGAAGCGGAGGACGGCGAGGAAAGGCAGCCCCGCCCCGAGCAGAGGAGCGCGTCCCGCAAGAGCGGCAAGACCGCCTATGCCAAGGGAAGCAGGCAGAGCCGACGCAGTCAGGACCGGACGCCGATGATTATCGCAATCGGACTGATTCTGATTCTGGTGCTGATTATCGCGATGATTGTGCGCTCAATGTTTACAGCGGGCACGCCGGCGACGATTAACACGCCTCAGCCTCAGCAGCAGGCTCAGAATTCGCCGGAGAACAACTTCATCGTCTTCGGCGCGACGAATACGCCCGCACCGGTGGCGGCTACAACGCCGATGATTGAAATCACGCCGACGCCGGAACCCGTACAGCAGCCGACGAACGTCACCTATAAAACGCTGCGCAAGGGCGACCAGAGCGTAGAGGTGAAGCTGATGCAGGTGGCGCTGACCGAGCTGGGCTATCTGAAGGGCGCGTCGGACGGCAATTTCGGCACGGCAACCAAGACGGCGGTTGAAGCCTTCCAGAAAGACAACGGGCTGGATGTGGACGGCATCGCGGGCGCAAAGACGCTTGAGAAGCTGTATTCGCTCGCAACCGTGACCCCGCCTCCGGATGGCACGGTGACAGCAGCACCGGGCGACATCATGGATCTGCCGGGCTAAAGAGCGATTTACGAAAGAGGCTGTTGTAGGATGCGACAGCCTCTTTTTATGAAAATGGGGTTCGATATGAAAAAGCATTTCTTTATTCTCATTTTGACGGTGCTGATGCTGGCGTCGGCGTGCGCATTCGCCGCGCCGGAATTGAGCAACGTGATGGCGGACGACGTGAAGCTGATTTCCGGTCAGAACGATTGGTACTTTGATTTTGAAACGACGGAGGGCGGCACGCTGGCGATGCGCCTGTACAGCGGCGACACCGGAGAGTTTGTCTGCGAAGTGGGCACGGCGCAGGTTGAAGAGGGAACGGGACGCATCAGCTGGGACGGCATGCTGGCAGACGGCAGCGCGGTTCCGGAGGGCAACTACATCCTGATGATTCAGCTGCGCAACTACTGGGGCGAGGAAAGCGAGCAGCAGCTCATTTCCCTGCACATTTACGGCAGCGAGGAGAGCGCAAACGCGAATATGCTCGATTTGAGCCTGCTGGAGGATGCGCAGGAGGCACAGAGCTGGGACGAGCCGCAATCCGAACCGGCTGCGGCAGTGACAGAAGAAGGAAAGAAGCCCGTGCCGCAGGCGACGAGCTTCTGGGACATGGATCCGGATGCGTATGACCTGACCGACCCCGACCATCAGCAGGCAATCTGGGATTTGATGATGCAGCCGATTACGGTGATGGATGTTGAGCAGACGGAGCATGTCTATCCGACGAACACGCCGGGCAGCGACCGCAAGCCCTATGAGCAGAACTGCGCGGGTGAGCTGCACGGGCAGAGCCAGGGCGTGCATGTTCTGGAGGAGGATACGGACGGCGACGGTTATGTGCTGATTGAAGCCTATTCCAACGACGGCACCAAGACGGACAACGAATATATGGAATCCCTGAACGCCAAGAAGATACAGGGCTATGTCAAAAAGAGCATCCTGTTCCAGGTGACGCCGTCGAGCAAATATGCGCTGCTGGTGGACAAGCTGCGCCAGAAGATGTATATCTTTGAGGCGGGCGCGATTATCGGCGAATTGGATGTATCCACGGGACTGAACAACGCCAAGCAGCCGTACAACGAATCCCCGGCAGGCGAGTATATTACGGTGAGCAAGGTCGGCGATTTCGACGCGGGCGGCAGAACAATCGGACGCTTTGCCATCCGCATCAACGGCGGCACGCTGCTTCATGAGGTGCTGCACGACAAGGCGGCGGACGGCACGCGCATCTATACGCAGTATGAGGCGCAGCTGGGCATGAAGGCGAGCCACGGCTGCATCCGCATCCAGCGTCGTGCCAACGCGCAGGGGCAGAACATGCAGTGGCTCTGGAATAATCTGGAAAACAAGACGAAGGTCTTTATCTGGGACGATCAGGGGCGGCAGATGTATGAGCCGGAACTGCCGGACAGCGGCTTGCAGCTTTACCGAAACCCGAACGGCGGAAGCAATTACCACGTTGACGAGAACTGCTCCGGCGTCAAGTCGAAGTTCCTGCCGCTGACGGGGGACTTCACATACGGCGATTTGGAGAAGGATGAGTTCAAAAAACTGACGCCCTGCACGTATTGCGGCGCACCGGCACGCCCGGAAACGCTGTACGAACGCTATGTGTTTGAAGCCGAACAGATTGGCGCGGAAGTGACGGACGATGTGAAGGAAAAGTTCGGAATTCAATAAGAAAAGCCAGAATCGACAATTTAAAAGTCAAAGGACCGTTTTGCTTTCTTTGCGAAAGCGGACGGTCTTTTTAAATAATGAATTTTAAAATAAAGCGTTAGTCAGCATGAGAATATTAACCGGAAGAAATGAATACAAATTGAATAATGGACAATTTATTCTTGCAAAAAATAAAATGGCATGATATACTATCGCCACATCGAATAAATCAAAAGCAAAAAATTCAAAACGAACGATGCAATGGGCTGATAAGCGGGAATAAACCGAATTCAATGCAGAAATTGAAATTAAAAAATTCAATTTATAAATATGCGTGCAGAAACGCGAGTCAAAGACGACGGGAGTGTTAGAGATGATTAAGCTGAAAAACGTGCATAAGACATTCGGACATCTGGAAGTGCTCAAGGGCATCGATTTGGAAGTCGCGAAGGGCGAAAAGCTGGTCATCATCGGACCGAGCGGCTCGGGAAAAAGCACACTGATCCGCTGCATGAACGGTTTGGAGGAAGTGACGAAGGGCGAGGTATACATCGACGGGCACCTGATGACGCACAAGACGCGTGCGGCGCTGAACCGGCAGTATTCCTCGATGGTCTTTCAGCAGTTCAACCTGTATCCGCATCTGACGGTGATGGAAAACCTGACGCTGGCACCCATCAAGCTCAAAAAAGTGCCGAAGGGGGAAGCAGAGGAGCTGGCGATGGCGAACCTGCGGCGGGTCGGGCTGGAAAAGAAGGCATTTGTCTACCCGACGACGCTCTCCGGCGGACAGCAGCAGCGCATCGCGATTGCGCGGTCGCTGACGATGAAGAATCCGGTCATCTATTTTGACGAGCCGACGAGCGCACTGGACCCGGAAATGGTTCAGGAGGTGCTGGACATCATGGTCGAGCTGGGACACGACAACATCACGATGGTCGTGGTCACGCACGAGATGGGGTTTGCGCGGGAGGTTGCCGACAGGGTGGTCTTTTGCGACGGCGGACATATTCTGGAGCAGGGCACGCCGGAACATTTCTTCACGAACCCGCAGAACGAACGGACAAAGGCGTTTCTATCCAAGATTTTAAGGTGACAAAAGAGAGGCGATCGGAGCAAAGCTCCGGCGGTTCTTTTGATATTTTCCATTATAAGGAGGACGTGACGTATGAAAAAGATTCTTGCAGCAGCATTGGCTCTGTGTATGACGATGGGCGCGGCGGCTCTGGCTGAAGGCACATTCCGCGTGGGCGTCAAACAGGATGTTTACGGCTTCGGCTATTATGACGAGGCGACGGGCGAGTTCTCCGGCATGGAGATTGAGCTGGGCGAAAAGCTCGCCGAGGCACTGGGTTATGATGAGGTGGAATATACGGCGGTGACCGCGGCGACGCGCGGGCAGATGCTCGACAACGACGAGCTGGATTGCGTCATTGCGACGTTTACCATCAAGCCTGAGCGCAAGGAAAGCTGGGATTTCAGCACGCCGTATTATGTGGACGCGGTGACCGTGCTGGTCAAGGACGCATCCGGCATCACGGATTTGGCAGGGCTGAAGGGAAAGACGGTCGGCGTATCCTCCGGCTCGACCTCGGCGAAGGCACTTTCCAAGGCGATGGCGGAAGCCGGCGTCATTGATGCGTTTGATGAGGACACGTTTGACGCGGCGACGTTCAACGGCGGCGTGAGCTTCAAGATTTTTGACGACTATCCGGCGATTTCGATGGCTTTGGACGCCGGCGATGTGGATGCGTTCTGCGTGGATAAATCCATTCTGGCGAACTACAAGACGGACGGCCGCAGCTTTATCGAGGATTCCTTCTCGCCGCAGGAGTATGGTGTGGCGACCAAGAAGGGCTCTGAGCTGAGCGGCAAGATCGAGGCTTTGATTACGGAATGGCTGGCGGACGGCACGATCGACGGCATGATCAAAGAGTGGGGCTTGGAGTAAGAAATACCGGTTACCCGCACCCTTTCTTCGCTTCGTGACGATATGAACAGGATTAAGCATGTGCGCGCCGTTCAATCGAGACTCTTTGAGCCACCGCAAAGCGGAGAAGGGAGTCTGGGAGAATTGAAATCACGCGCCCGCTGTGCGGGGTTCAGCGTGATGGAAATCGCAAGGAGTGCTTGCGCAACTATGCGGGTTTTCCGAACAAAATCCATCGGGCGGGTTTGGGCGGCAGCCCAAGGTAATCTGAAAAGGACGTGATGAATGTGGAGACGATTTTCAGCGGAAAGGCGTGGGCGACGGTATGGCGGTATCGCGCGACGTTTTTAAACGGGCTGCTCAATACGCTGGAGAGTGCCGTAGTGGGGCTGGGCATTGCGCTGATTATCGGATTCGCATTGGGCTTGATGGCGACCAGCGGAAAACGCGCATTGCGCGTCATCGCCCGAATCTACGTCGAGTTCTTCCAGAATACGCCGCTGATTTTGCAGGTCTGCTTCCTGTATTACGCACTCGCTTATTCGGGCGTGAAGATATCGGTGGTGGTCGTCGGGTTCATCGCGCTGGGCTTTTATCACGGGGCGTATGTCGCGGAGGTTGTGCGGGCGGGCATACAGGCTGTGCCCTGCGGACAGTTCGACGCGGCATGGGCGCAGGGATTTGGCTACACGGAGACGATGAAGCACATCATTTTGCCGCAGACCATCAAAATCATTCTGCCGCCGATGGTCAATCAGGTGGTGGCGCTCATCAAGAACACATCGTGCCTGTTTATCATCGGAGGAGCGGATTTGATTGCGACGACCTATAACTTCGTTACGGGCGAAAGCACGGGCGGCGCGTATGGTCCGGCGTATCTGGTCGGCGGGCTGCTGTTCTTCGTGGTCTGCTATCCGCTGTCGCTGATGGCGGGCAGATGGGAGAGCAGGCTCAAGGAGCGCGACAAAGCGCAGGTTGAGGCGATAGAGGAAAAGGAGGCGACGGTATGAGCAGCTTCCTTCAGGATCTCAAGGGGAGCTTCGGCATCCTCGCCAATCCGGATGTCATCAGCTATCTGATGCACGGACTGATGTTTACGCTCGCCATATCCATCATTGCAATCGCGGTCAGTCTGGTTCTCGGCGTAATCCTTGCGCTGACGAGGAACTACTGCACACGCGGGGCGGCGCGC
>OLNW01001535.1_pt1 | contig 22326 bp, 19 predicted proteins | sample 1672121 | NCBI WGS metagenome assembly OLNW01 (sample SAMEA3136648, study PRJEB25190) | human gut metagenome
ACAGAGATTTTGAAGAATTGAAGCAGCTTCTTCGCTGTATCTGCGAACAGAAAACGAACCGGATGGACCGGTCAAAAATTTTCCCCTATGCTGTGCTTCTATATGGAGAGCATGCGCCGGAGGAAAAAAACAGCACTGTGAGAAGCCTTGCCGAGGAGGCGTTGGAGCTTTTGCGGGACGAGGGAAAGCTTCTCTATATGCCGGAAGTGTTGGAGCTTTGCGGAAAGCTTCTGAGAAAAAGTGGTGTTCCGAAAGAGGAGCTCCGGGCTCAGCTTCTGGATCGTATGCGCCAGAGCCTTCTGGAAACGGAGCAGGAGTATGGGATCTCCTTTGAAAAATACCGTCTTTTCGATCATGTGATCCGGCATTTTTATATCGATGCGGAGATGATCCGGAAAACGCGGAACGCCGTAGGGATGACGCAGGAAAAATTAAGCGAAGATATCTGCGCCCAGGAAACGCTGGCGCGTGTGGAAACCGGCCGCCAGACTCCCCAGAGCAGAAAGCTGCAGCAGATGATGGAGAAAATGGGCCGCGGCTGCGGCCGGGTTAATATGGCGATGGTAACGGAACAGTACGAAACCATAGAGCTGAAGCAGGAGCTGTCGAAGTATATCCATCAGGAAAAGCATGAAAATGCGAAGAAAGTACTGGAGAAGATAAAAACACGCCTGGATATGAATTCTCCAGTGAATCAGCAGTATATTCAGGCAGAACAGGTGGATATTGATTATGCGGAGAAAACAGCTGACGGGAAGAAATGCATAGAAAGATTAAGACTCCTCTACCGGATGACAGCAAAATCTGACCCGGAAGAGGAATGTGAGTTTGTTCTTTCGATTGAAGAGTTTCGCATTTTAAGCCAGATGGCATTGATTTATTTTGGTAATCAACAGAAAGATAAATCCATATTTATTTATCGAAAACAGGTGAAACAATTCAGCATGACCTGCGTCAAGCCGGTGTTCTATATTTTGGAGTGGGGCGTTTCAATGGATAATCTGGCTTTATGTATGACTTATGAAAATGGAGATCTGGAGGAAGCAATCAGTCTTTCGATCGAGTCAATAAAAGTAGACATAGAAGCTGGGCTGGGAGCTTCTTTAGGGCGAAGTTTGATTACGCTTGGAGATGCCTGGGAGCAAAAAAGAGATGAGCGATATGTACACTGTTTCAAAAATGGTATTTTCTTGCTAAAGCTATATAAGATGGACTATTTATACCATGATGTAATGTCTCACATACAGTTAATGGAGCCTTCACATAGAGAGCAATTTGATGATATTCTCCGGCTGGATGAACAATTTCTGCAATTTGCATAAAACGTCATAAACTTTTCCTGCTTTTTGTGATACGATCTACTTGAGAAAGTAGTAGTAGTGGGGAGAGGGATATTTACAGATGAAAAAGAGCTGGAATAGCGCTATACGGACTTACAAAACGGTCTGGTCTGTCGATCGTTTTTATTTTCTTTACACGATTGTTTACAATCTTTTAAAACAGTTTTTCAATGTCTTTTACAGTGTATACTTTTTGCGTACGCTGCTGGCGTATATAGAAAATGGCCAGTCAGTCTTAAGGATAGTAGCCTTGCTGTTATTTATGGCCTGCGTGGAGATTGTTTTTTATCATTTGGATAATCATTTGAAACAGGTGTATTTTGTCAATTTTGAAACAAAACTGAAGGAAAACGTGAATGAAAACATCTTCCATGCGGCCAGAAACGCGGGGTATGAAGTGTTCTGTGATCCGAAGTTTCTGAATCAATACCGCCAGGTGCTGGACAATACGGCTGCGAAAATGGCCGGGATTGTCCAGGCTTCCGGGGCGGCCTGCGGCCTCTGTTTTGCATTAGGTCTTGTGCTTGTGTATCTTGTGAAGGTGGATCTGGGAGCAATTCTGTTTTGCCTGTTTTCACTCGTCTATTCGTTCCTGGCGGGAAGCATCGGAGAGAAGATAAAATACACTTTCAATCATGCGACGACAATGGCAGCGCCTCACTTCAGATGCGCCTGGGCGATCTGTCAGACGAGATCGCAGTTTTTCAGCAGAATGGACTTTTTATTGAACGTTTTCGGCAGTTTGAGCAGCTGCCGCAGGAAACCGAGAAGAATTCGGAGAAAAAGCGGAATAAAATTCCTTTTCGGAAGTTGGAGATGAAACAGGTATGTTTTGGTTATTCGCCTGAAAAGAGAGTGCTGCAGAACATTGATTTATGCATCCATAAAGGCGAGAAAGTGGCTGTGGTAGGAAGAAATGGTTCCGGAAAGACAACGCTGATCAAGCTTCTGCTTCGCCTGTATGAGCCGGATGCGGGGAAAATGAAATATAACGGAAGAAGCGCTCAGGAGATTGCAGTCGATGACTACAGAAACTGTTTTTCTGCCATGTTTCAGGATTTCAGCATTTATGAAGCCTCTGTGGCAGAGAATGTTGCCATGAGTCGCCAGCCAGATAAAAAACGGGTGCGGGATGCGCTGGAAAAAGTGGAGCTTTTGCAGGAGCTTCCGGATCTCGATCAGAAAATCGGGCAGGAGTTTGGAGAAAAAGGCAAACTTTTGTCCGGCGGTCAGCTGCAAAGACTTGTCCTGGCAAGGACCATCTATGCGGATAGGGAAATTCTTGTGATGGACGAGCCAATCAGTGCGATCGATGTGCTGTTTGAGAAGAGATTTTACGAATTGGTCCATAAATATCTGAAAGACAAGACGATCATTTTTGTATCACACAGACTGACTTCCGTCGTTCCCTGCAATCAGATCTTTTATATGGAAGACGGAAAAATTATCGAGAATGGAAAACATAACGAACTGATGGAGCTTAATGGTGGCTATGCAAAACTGTTTCTGGCGCAGAATGCGATATGAAAAAGCAATAGGCTTAAAACTCATGCCCATCCCCTTTCAGCTGCTCCAGGCCTTCCTATTGTCGCAGCTTGTCCTGCTGGCGACGGACGGAGAGGTCAGGAAAGTAGGGTTTTACGGTGGAATCCTGCTGGGACTGCTGGTCTTTTACCATGGGATAAGTATGGTACTGAAAATGAAATATAAGAAGGAAAAGCGGATAGAGATCCAGATTGCTAAGCTGTCTTTTTATCAGTCGTATCTGAGGCTTCCGTTGGAAAAACTGTATCATTCCTCTGTGGGAGAGGATTTGGAACATTTTACCAATGATTTTGATACGGTGATGGAAAAACGGTTTGAAAAATTCCCTTCGCTTGTGGCAGCTGTTGCGGAGGTTTTGATTTTCGGAGGGTATCTTTTCTTTCTGAATCCTATGATGGCGGTTCTTCTTCTGGCGATCGGGATGGTACAGATCGTTCCGCCGTTGATTGTCAAAAAGTATATGCAGGTTAGTTATGAAAACTGCAGGGATATCGAGGCGGAGATCACAGATTTCATCCTCACGGCTTTTTCGGGCTTTCTGACGATAAAAATTTACAATCTGACAGAATGGTGGCTGAACAGACTGGAGAAACTCTATGCCCGTTACCGCAGAATCGGCAAAGAGTCCATCTATGCTTCAAATGGAGAAATGGCGCTGTATGAGTTTTTGAGTCAGCTTTTATCTTATGGAACTTACTGTATTGTAGGAGTGCTTGCGGTTATGGGTAAGGTTCCCTTAGAAGTCGGAATCCAGGGAATTGCTCTGTCCGGGAATTTTTATGGAGCGTTGAAAAGCAGTTTCCTGCTCTGGCCGAAACTAGCAGTCGCGAAGGTGGCCGAAGAGCGGCTTACACAGCTGTTTGCCAGTGAAAACCGGGAAGAAGAAATAGAAGGAAATGAGATTACGTTGGAAAACGTGAGTTTTTCCTATAACAGAGAAATCCTGAAAGACGCATCCTTTTCCATGGATCACAGAGCAAAAATTCTTTTGAGAGGAGCTAATGGTGCAGGAAAATCTACCCTGTTGAAATTGCTGACCGGGCTGGAGCGGCCGGAAAAAGGAAAAGTTCTCCTCGGAAAAGTGAAGGCAGGGGAGCTTAGCAGAAAGATGTTTTCCGGAAAGGTTTTGTATTTACCACAGGATGATCCGATGCTCAGTATTACTGGGGAAGCCCTGTATGACGAAATACTGAAGAGGGATAAGGAAGAAGCTCTGGGATATACGGATCGGTTTGGCCTGAATCGAAAAACAGTGAGTAATCAGGAGATAGCGGCCCTTTCCGGGGGAGAGCGGAAAAAGATTTTTCTGGCTCTTGCGCTGGCTGTGAAACCTCCTTTTTTACTCCTGGATGAGCCGACGAACCATCTGGATGAGAAAGGAAAGCAGATTTTGGCGGCCTGTCTGACGGAATACTCCGGCGGTTTTCTGATGGTCACTCATGATCAGCTGATGGAAAAACTGGACGCCCGGGTCTGTGTGCTGAGAGAAGGAAGACTATATGATAAGGGATAGAAAAGAAATCAGGAGAGATTGTCGGCGCTATTATTTCCTTCCGGTTTTGCTTGGCGGTCTTTCCAGAATGACAGGAAAGATTTTGACGATTTATTCCATGGCTGTGCTGGGAAAATTTGCAGATGAAATCTTTTCTGAAAGCCAGAGGATCAGTTTTCCCTACCTGTGGCAGATTCTGGGCTGCGTCCTGGCTGCGGTTCTGATTCCTGCTGTACTCTCCACAGCAAATGACGTTGTTATGACCAACGCTTCCCTGAAGCATGGAAAATGTATCCTGAAAAGATATCTGAATAAGACTTATGAAGGCGCCAGGAAGCTGAACGCCAGTGAAGTGCAGTATCGTCTGGAGGATGATCAGATCGAACTTTCCAATGTCTGGGTCCTTTTAAAAACGAAAGAGCTCTATCTTCCCGTTGTGTCTGGGTATCTTCTGTATCAGTCGATCCGGTGCTGCGGCTGGCTCACCGTTCTTGTTCTGGCCCTGTCTTTTTTCCGGCTGCTTGTTCCCCTGAATGTGAAAAATCTACTGGCTGTCTATGATAAGCAGGAGAGAGAATACAGGAGCGATATTCGGAAAATGGAAAGTGAGCTTGTGAGGGAAGCCTGCAATATAAACCTGTTTGGCCTTCAAAAGCTTATGGTCAGCCGTCTGGAAAAACGATTCCAGACGCATACGGCCGCGTTTGAAAAAAATAACCGTCTGGATCTCACAGAATATACACAGGCAGCTTTGGTAACCACCGTCTGGAGACTATAACTGAGACACTCATGGAGGCGCTCGATCCTTTTTGCAGGATTGTTCTTTTGCTCTCTGGGACCCTGGGCGTGGCGGAAGGTGCGCTGAATGCCGGTGCTCTGGTTGTGATGCTGGGCTATTTTTATGAATATAATGAACTCATTTCGGATCTGAAATATATGGTGACGCAAGTTCCTGTTTTAAAAAATCTGGAGGAGCGGATTTCTGTTTTTTATAGGGATCAGGAAGCCGTGGAAAAAGAAGAGCTAACGGTACTTCCGGAAAGAATAGAAATAGAAAATCTTCATTTTTCCTATGAAAATGCGTCGGGTGAGGTACTTAATAGTTTGAACCTTCATATTCCGCTGACCGGAAAAATCATGATATTTGGAAAAAACGGAAGCGGAAAGTCCACGCTTATGCGGTTAATTCTGGGATTGTATCCTGGCTATACGGGAAAAATCTGGCTCGGGACGCAAGAATTGCGGGAAATTCAACCGGAAAGCTGGAGAAAACAGTGTGCCTATGTGGAACAGAATCCCTTTCTGTTTGACGGAACAGTCCGCGAAAATATTTCTTTGGGAGCCCCTTCTGCCTCAAAAGAAGAGGTAGATGCGGTTATGGAAAAATTGCAGCTTCTTCCTCTGGCAGAACAAAACGCCGGCGGGGAAAACGTCAGTCTTTCCGGGGGAGAGCGGCAGAAAGTGGCGATTGCGAGGGCACTTCTGAAAAAAGCACCGCTTCTTTTTCTGGATGAACCTGCCAATCATCTGGATGCGGAGGCGCAGCAATGGATCAGGAACTTTATCCGTACCTATGAAGGAACCATTTTCTTTATTTCCCATGACCGAAGCATGTTGGAAGTGGCGGATCGTGTGGTAACTCTTTAAAATGATAAACTCGGAGGACACCAGTGAGTGAGCAGTTGATGATGGACTTTCAGTAGCTCAGCAACGACACGAGAATAACTTTATTACAATGGAAACAGAAATATTTTTGTGTTATATTGATTGCACTCTAACTTGAAAGGAGCGTTGAAATTGAGTGATTTGATACATACTAATTTTATGATGAATGAAATCAGAGAGTTGTTATTGAATGCGCGTCAGCGTGTGACGGTACAGGTAAATACAGAATTATTGTCTACATATTGGAATGTAGGAAAGATTATTGTTGAGTATGAACAGAAAAATAAAGACCGGGCAGATTACGGAAAGCAAACTTTAAAGCAGCTTTCAAAAGAATTAACTGCGGAATTTGGAAAAGGTTTTTCACGTTCTAATTTGCAGAATATGAGGGCGTTTTATCTTGCATATCCAATTTGCCAGACAGTGTCTGGCAAATTGAGTTGGTCGCATTATTGCGAGCTATTAACAATTTCAGACCCGGACAAACGCAGTTTTTATGAAAAGGAAACGATCAACTCCGGATGGTCGATACGCGAATTAAAGCGGCAGATTTCCACTTCTCTTTATGAACGATTATTATTGTCAGAGGGAAAAGCAAATAAAGAAACAGTTCTTGCTCTCGCAGAAAAAGGAATTGAGATGGCTACTCCATTAGATATTATCAAAGACCCATATGTATTTGAATTTTTAGGAGTGCCGGAAAACAAGCCTATGCTTGAAAGTGACCTTGAAAAAGCACTGGTCGCACAAATAGAGAAATTCTTGTTAGAGTTAGGACGCGGTTTTATGTTTGTAGGAACGCAGCAGCGCATTACACTGAATAATACTCATTATTATGTGGATATGGTTTTTTATAATAAAATTCTTCGGGCGTATGTGCTGATTGAGTTAAAAACAACTAAGCTCACGCCGGAAGCTGCCGGGCAGCTTAATATGTATCTGAACTACTATGCTGCAGAAGTGAATGATGAACATGATAATCCGCCAATCGGTATTATTCTGTGTACGGATAAGGACAGTATAGCTGCTGAATATGCTCTTGGTGGTCTGTCCAATAATATTTTTGCGTCCCGTTATGTTTCTTATATTCCAAATAAGGAGCAGTTAATTGCACAGGTAGAAGCTGTTTTGAATGAATGGCATAAACCAGAAAAAGGGGATTGACTATGACATTTTATAAGTGCCATAAAATATTGTCTGCTATCTTATAAGAGTATAGTAGCGTTCAGACACTGTCTGAACGTTTGAACTGCTCATATTAGTGCCAGACCTGCTTTTTGAGGAAAGGAGCCTGCTATGTTATTATGGAAAGAAGTATACTGCACTTCCGATATGGAAAAATTTTTCTGGGCTAAAAATTTGTTGGATGCCCAAAACATAGCCTACAAGACAAACACTACAAATAATAATTTAAGATTATCCATGAATAATTTTACTGGTTCAAGCGTTGCCCTGAGCAGAGATGGAAGTGTAAAAGATTTTTATGAAGTGTTGGTAGAAGAGAAAGACGAAGCCAGGGCAAGAGTTATTCTGTCGAGGGAAACTGATGAAGCTTAATGGTGGCTATGCAAAATTATTTCTGGCGCAGAATGCGATATGAAAAAGCGGAAAGCTAAGTACGGAGGAACCCTCAAAAATGAAACGAATCAAATCTGCCTACAAAGATCTTTTTAATATTCTTTCATCCACAAACCCATTTTTGGTGCCTCTGGCGTTTGCTTTAGCAATACTTTCCGGTGTTCTTCCGCCGGTTTTCGTCCTGGCGAGTGAGCGGCTGATGACAGACGGGCTTTCGATCGCCAGGAGAGAGCTGGCATTTTCGGCGATTGTTCCGGCCATGGTGGTTTTTATCGTGAGCGCGGTGCTGCCGGATCTTCTGAATCTTTTGCAGCAGGTCTATGTGGAGCCCCGGACGGAGCTGATTTTCCGGTCTGCCTACAAGGGAAGGATGCTGCAGAAACTGAAAAAGCTGCGCTACGAGCATTACGAAAACAAAGAATCCAGAGAGATCATAGACAAGGCCTACGGCCGGGCGGAAACAGCGGCCCTGCATCTTTTTCCAAAATATTTCTGCAATGCGCTGACGGCGACGGTGGCTACTGCCGGAACTTTGATCCTTTTCTTAAAAATCCGCTGGTGGTTTCTGCTCACGCTCCTGGCTCCCATTGTGCTGGAACGTGTGCTGTGCTTTAAAAACTCCTTCAACATCTATGAGGAGATGGAAACTTACTGGGAAAAAGAGATCCAGTATGAGAAGCTGGAAAAAATGCTCTGCGAGCCGAAAACAATTCGGGAAAATCGCTTAAACCAGTCTTCGGATTTCCTGATTCGTACGTTTCAGAAGCGGCTTGGCGGCAGAAACCGGGAATATGAACGCTATTATTTCCAGAATCTCCGCCATCATTTTACAGAGAGAAATATTTCCAGAGTCGGTCAGCTGATAAATGCAGGCCTTCTTTTGTGGATCTATCAGACAGGGGAGCTTTCGTTTCCGACGTTTGTGGCCCTGGCGGGGGCCATATTTACGACGCTGGCGGAAAATCTTTCCTGTTACACGAATATCGTTGCAAACATGGGCTATCACATAAAGGCCTATGAATATTATGACAGGTTTTTCAACCTTTCGGAAGAAACCTATGGGGAAGTGAAGGAAGTCCCCAAAGACTGTTCCATTGCCTTTGAGGATGTCTGTTTTACATACCCCGGGACAGACAGGCAGGTGCTGTCCCATATGAGCTTTGAGATCAGGGCCGGAGAGAAGATTTCCATTGTGGGAATGAACGGGGAAGGAAAAACGACCATGATTAAGCTTCTGCTCGGGCTTTTTGAACCGGACAGCGGACGGATTCTGATTGGAAGAAAGCCTCTGCAGGCTTACGCGAGGGAAGCCCGGGAAAAAATATTCGGAACGGTTTTTCAGGACTTTACACGGTACAGTATCTCGTTAAGGGAAAACGTGGGAATCGGTGATGTGGAGCAGCTTTCTGACAGGGAGACGGTGAGAGAGGCGATGCAGAAAGGAAATGTGCTGCCTTTTCTGGAACGCCTGCCAAAAGGGGAAGATACCATGCTGAACCGGGATTTTGAGGGCGGCGTAGATCTCTCCGGAGGTCAGTGGCAGCGGATTGCGCTGGCCAGAGCCCTGATGGGCGACAGACCTGTTTTGATTCTGGATGAGCCCACGAGCCAGCTGGACCCCATGGCGGAAAGTGAACTTTACAGTGAATTTGCGAAGCTTGCAGAGAACAAAACCTCGCTTTTTATCACCCATCGTCTTGGTTCTACCAGGATCACAGACCGTATTCTGGTGATTTCAGAAGGCGGGGTTGTGGATACGGGAACGCATGAGGAGCTGCTGGAGCGGGGCGGTATCTATGCAGATATGTGGAAGGCCCAGAAGCAGTGGTACATATGAAGAAATCATCCGGCGTCAATGTATCAGAAACTTAATTTTCACTGTACTAGAAGGAGGTGAATCCCCATGAATGATCGCACAGCAGAAAAAGAACGGGAGATCCAGAAAGAGCAGAAGCCGTCTTTTCATCATTTGCTTCGCCTGTTTCTCTATGTTTTTCGCGCAACAAAAGGGATCAGCTGCATCTATCTGGGACTTTTTGTTCTGCTTTCTTTCTTAAGACCGCTCATTGCGGAAATCTGGGGCCGATATATTTCCGTGGTGGAAAATGCCGGGAACCGTGTGACAGAAGCGGCTCTCATGCTCGTGCTTTACTGGGGAATCTCGTTTGCGGCGGACCTTCTGGAGAGTTATCTTGCGCCGGAAGGCGGTGGAGATTTCGAGCAGCTGGATATGGTTCAGGCCAACCGGCAGCAGGAGCTTTTTAAGGTGCATCTGCTGAAAAAAGTCAATTCTGTTTCGCCGGAGTATCTGGAGGCACCTGTGATGAAAGACCGGATGCGCCAGGGCTTTGATTTTGCCGGGGACAGCTGGAATGGAATCAACCGGAAAGTGATGATCAGCGGCTATGTGGTGGTCGCAAAGGTAATTTCTGTGCTGACAATCGCGGCGGCGCTCTATCTTTATCATCCCTTGCTGAGCATTCTTGTGCTCCTGGCGCCTCTTCCGACCCTTTACAGCGTCTCTCTGGGAGAAAAGCTGCAGTTTCGTTTTGTGAAGGAGAGTACGGAGCTTCAGCGGGAGACCGAATATTTTGAGGAGCTTTTGCTTTCTCCGGCAGAAAAAGAGATCAAAACGCTGGGGCTTCATGACTTCTTTTACGGAAAATGGAAAGAGAGGGCGGACGCCTATGTGATCCGCCAGAAAAAGCTGATTCGGAATCGCGCGTTATTACAGATCGTAAATTCTCTTTTTTACAATCTGGCTCATGTGAGCGGCATGGTTCTGGCGATTCTTCTCCTGGCCCAGGGAAAACTTTCTCTGGGAGCCATGAGCGCGGTTTTTGCGATGACCGGGACACTGATTACGGATTCTGCCCAGCTGATTCGGGCCTTCGGAAGCTTTCAGGCACAGAAAAACCGGGCGGCGCAGTTTTTTGACCTGATGGATCTTAAGGAGGATGAAACTCTGGAATCGGAGAAAGTGTCGCTCCATAGGGCGGAGGCAAAAGGCGTGAAATACCGCTATCCGCTGACGGAACGATATACGCTGAAGGGTGTGGATTTCAACCTGCATCCTGGCGAGAAGGTCGCCTTTGTCGGGGAAAACGGCGCAGGAAAATCGACCTTTGTAAAGCTTCTTACCGGCATGCTGAGTCCGTCTGAGGGGACGCTCCTCCTGAACGGGAAACCGACGGAAGATCTCCATCCGGAGTCTCGTTTTGACGCCCAGAGCGTGGTTGTCCAGGACCCGACCCATTATGAAACGTTTACGCTTTATGAGAATGTATTTCTTGGAGAAACCCACCAGCGCTATGAGGAAAAGGCGATAGAGCGCGCCCTTGCTTTTTCCGGGCTTTCGGCTCTGGAAAATAAGCTTCTGGGAAAATATGTCGGAGGAACCGATCTCTCCGGAGGCCAGTGGCAGAAGCTCGCGATCGCCCGGGCGGCCTACCGGAACCGTGATCTGATCGTTCTGGACGAGCCTACCAGCAACCTGGACCCTCTGGCAGAAACGGAAATTTTTGAGAAATACAATTCCCTGGCAAAGGATAAAACAGTTATCTACGTCACCCACCGGATCTCCGTCGCCAGGCTCGCAGACCGGATCATCGTCTTCAAAAACGGGAAGATAGAAGAGGATGGCAGCTTCGATGAACTGATGCAATTACAAGGGGAGTTTGCCCGGCTTTATGAGGTGCAGTCACAGTGGTATGACAGGTGATGATATTCAATAAAAGAGTGTGAAAACTCAATATTACCTGACAATAGCATGATTTGCTCCAAAAATATAAAGAAAACTCCCCTTTCCCGAAAATGGAATGAAAAAAATAAAAAAACAGGGTTGACAAGTCGGATATTTAGTGTTAGACTTTACCACAACAAAGAGCAAACCGATGAGAAAGAGTAGTAAGCATCTTGGAAGATCAAAGAGAGTTGCAGATGGTGAGATTGCAGTATGGACTGATTTGCTGAATGGACTTTCGAGGGCGGCCTGAAATGAAGTTACAGAGTAGGAGCAGCCGGGAACCGAACCCGTTATCAATCCGGAGCGTATGATAGTGCGTGTGAGAGAGGGCATGTGTGAAAGCACAGCTAAGTTGAGTGGTACCGCGATAATGAGATTTATTACCGCCTCAAATCAGGATGATCTGATCTGAGGCGGTTTTCTTTTTATACAGAAGATCGCTTCCGGCCCTGAGCTCTCTCATTTTCTTTCCGACACCGGTGTATCTTTGACGAACAGTAAGACATTTACAAAAAAACACAGTATGGAAAAGGAGAATGAAAGATGAGAAGAAAAGTAATGGCAATGGTAATGGCAGCAATGACAATGGCAGCAGCAATGGCAGTTCCGGCAATGGCAGACGAGGAGTCCGTGACCATCGGTATCAGCCAGTTCGCAGAGCACGGTTCTCTGGACAACTGCCGGGAAGGTTTTCTGGAAGGTTTAAAAGAAGCAGGTTATGAGGAGGGCAAAAACCTCACGATTGAATATCAGAACGCTCAGGCAGACACCGGAAATGCAGCAACCATCGCTGACAGCTTCGTAAATAAGAAAGTGGATCTGATCTGTGCAATCGCAACACCGAGTGCCATGAGTGCTTACAACAGTGCTATGGATGCAGACATTCCTGTGATCTACACCGCAGTATCCGATCCGGCCGGCGCAGGCCTTGTCAATGAAGACGGAACCAATGTGGGAAATATCACCGGTACCTCCGACAAACTGCCGGTAACGGAGCAGATGGCTCTTATCCGTGAGCTGATGCCTGATGCAAATAAGATCGGTATCCTTTACACCACCAGCGAAGCAAACTCTGTCAGCACGATTCAGGAATACAAGGACCATGCAGAAGAGTACGGTTTTGAGATCGTAGATACCGGTATCAACACCATCGCCGATGTGGAAATGGCAGCCAAAGATCTGGCTTCCAAGGTAGACTGCATCTCCAACCTGACAGACAATACCGTTGTTTCCGCTCTTCAGACCGTTCTGGCAGCAGCAAACGACGCAAAGATTCCGGTCTTCGGTTCTGAGGTAGAGCAGGTGAAAAACGGCTGTGTGGCAGCTGTCGGCATCGACTATGTAGCTCTTGGAAAACAGACCGGCGAGATGGCAGCCAAAGTCCTGAAGGGCGAGGCAACCGCAGCAGAGACTCCCTTTGAGATCTGCGAGGGCGGCAATGTTTATGTAAACACCGAGGCAGCAGGCAACATCGATTTCACAATTTCTGATGATGTTCTGGGTGAAGCAGCAGAGATTTACGAGACCATCACAGTAGAGTAAAGACAAAAGAATTGGAGAGGTTCAAGCATTATGACACTTTTGATCAGTGTACTGGAGCAGGGAATGATTTACGCCATCATGGCCCTGGGAATTTATATCACCTATAAGATTTTGGATTTTCCGGATCTGACGGTGGACGGCAGTTTCCCGATGGGAGCAGCCATTGCGGCGGTACTTATCAGTAAGGATTTCAATCCGGTGCTGACACTGCCGATCTGCTTCTTGGCAGGAGCAGTGGTGGGAACCCTTACCGGTCTCATTCATGTAAAGCTGAAGGTCAGAGATCTTCTTTCCGGAATCATCATGATGACGGCTCTTTACACCGTAAACTTAAGGATCGCGGGAAGAGCAAACCTTCCTATATATAATAAGGTTACGATCTTTGAAAATGATCTGGTCAAAAGTATGCCGGAAGCCATTCTTCCTTTTAAAAATGTAGTGGTGATCGTCATTATCACCTTCGCCTGCAAATACATCCTTGACTGGTATCTGGAGACGAAAGCGGGCATGCTTCTTCGGGCAGTAGGAGACAACGACAAGATCATCACTTCCCTGAGTGTGGATAAGGGCAAGGTAAAGATCATCGGTCTTGCCATTGCCAACGGTCTGGTATCCCTGAGCGGCTGCATTTTCGCACAGGAACAGCGCTTCTTCGATGTTTCCATGGGAACAGGAACCATGGTCATCGGTCTTGCCAGCGTTATCATCGGTACAAGTCTTTTCAGAAGGATTACTTTCCTTCGGGTGACAACCAGTGTCGTGATTGGTTCTGTGATTTACAAAGCCTGCGTGGCCCTGGCCATCAACCTGGGCTTTGCCTCCACAGATCTCAAATTTATTACCGCAGCCCTGTTCCTGATTATTCTGGTTCTGGGAATGGAGCGAAAGAAGAAGGTGAATATCCATGCTTGAGATGAAACACATTTATAAATATTACAATCCGGGTACGGTCAATGAAATGTGTCTGTTTCAGGATCTGAACCTGACTGTGGAGGATGGCGAATTTGTAGCCATTGTAGGAAGTAACGGTTCCGGAAAGACCTCTCTTTTAAATCTGATCTGCGGAAGTATCCCTGTGGATTCCGGAAGTATTACCATCAACGGGGAAAATATCACCGGACAGAAAGAGTACCGGAGAATGAGCAAGATCGGCCGTGTTTTTCAGAATCCTGCGATGGGAACCTGTCCCAGCATGACGATCCTGGAAAATCTGGCTCTGGCAGACAACAAGGGCAAACGCTACGGCCTGGGACTCGGTGTTCAGAAGAAACGGGAAGAGCATTACAAAGAGATGCTCCGGCCGCTGAACCTGGGACTGGAGGACAAGCTCCATGTGAAGGTCGGTTCTCTTTCCGGTGGTCAGAGGCAGGCCATGTCCCTCTTCATGTCCACGATGACACCGATTGATTTCCTGATCCTGGATGAGCACACGGCGGCTCTGGACCCGAAGACGGCAGATATCAACATGCGCCTCACCGACCAGCTGGTCCGGGAGAAAAAACTCACCTCCATGATGGTGACGCACAATCTTCGCTATGCCATCGAATATGGAACCCGTATCCTCATGATGCACCAGGGAAAAATCATCCTGGACAAAAAAGGCGAAGAAAAGAAAGCGATGAAAGTGGACGATGTGCTGGATCTCTTCAATGAGATCAGCATTGAGTGCGGAAACTGATAAAAAACAGGCAGACGGCTTCTGAAGCGAAAGTTTTGGAAGCCGTTTCTTTTTTGCAAACAAGGCTTGACTCCCCCGCCCTGAGATGTTACTATAGTGAACAGCGCACCATATGGTGTAAAAATAAAATGAAAAATACTAAATCTGGTGCAGGAGCGACCAGGCAGTTACAATTGCCTGTCACTGTACTGATATAGATGAAACGGGGCGACAACAACATGAGATACCACAATATTACCAGGGATGATATGCTCAACGGGGATGGCCTTCGGGTGGTCCTCTGGGTGGCAGGGTGCAACCACTGCTGTAAGGAATGTCAGAATCCGGTGACCTGGGATCCCAATGGGGGACTTCCTTTTGACCAGGCAGCAAAACAGGAACTCTTCGATCAGCTGGAGAAAAGCTATATTTCCGGCGTTACCTTTAGCGGCGGAGATCCGCTCTATCCGGGAAACCGTATGGAGATCACGGCTCTGGCGAAAGAGATCCGGGAAAAGTTTCCGGAGAAGACGATCTGGATGTATACGGGCAGTCTCTGGGAGACGGTAAAAAGTTATGAAGTCATGAAATATGTGGATGTGCTTGTGGACGGTGAGTATGAGTGCGACAAACGCGACACGCAGCTTCACTGGAAAGGCAGCTCCAACCAGCGGGTGATCGATGTGCAGGATTCTCTCCGCAGAGGACAGGTAGTATTGCACAACAGCTGAAAATGAGGAGGATCAATAGATGAAGAAAATTGCTAAATTCCATAAAGTAAGCTTTGATGAGTTCGAGAAGGCCTGGAAGGGAGAGTTCCCGGAGGCAAAAGAAGAGGAGATTAAGGCAGTCTATGAGGAACTGAAGCTTCCGAAACGGGCCACCAGAGGTTCTGCGGGTTATGATTTCTACACTCCCTTCAATATAATTCTCAAGCCGGGTGAGACTGTGAAAATTCCCACCGGCATCCGCGCAGAGATGGAAGAGGGCTGGGTGCTGAAGCTTTATCCCAGAAGCGGTCTGGGCTTTAAGTTCCGTCTGCAGCTCAATAACACCGTGGGCATCATTGACAGCGACTATTTTTATTCCGATAACGAGGGCCATATCTTCGCGAAGCTGACCAACGATTCCAAGGAAGGAAAAGTAGTCTGCATCGAGAAAGGCACCGGCTTTATGCAGGGAATTTTTGTAGAATACGGCATTACCGTGGATGACGACGCGGTGGAGATCCGAAACGGAGGTTTCGGAAGTACCACCGGCCAGAAATAAAAGAAAATCAGAGGCTGTTCGGGGAAAGTTCCCGGACGGCCTTTTTTAATGCCGCCTCGCGGTCGGAGACCAGAAGCCCGGACGAAGCGTTTAAGTAGGCTTCCACCAGATGAGAGCCGAGGAAGGAAGCGGAGAGAGGGTTTTTGGAAAGCTCTGTGATGAGATAAAGGTAAGGCGGATCGGCAAAATTGTCGGGTTCCAGAAGAGAGCAGGCCAGACGGACAGACTCTGCCAAAGTTTCTTCCGTTTTCTGAAAAGCCGCCCGTTTTTCAGCATAGAAACTGCGTACATTTTCTTCCTGGGTCTCCTGCGGCAGGGAGAGGGCGAAATCCTCCAGTCCTTCCAGAAGCTTTTGTTCCCAGAGGGCGTCAGGAATGGAGATCAGGGCGTTTTTCCTGCGGATGACCAGACTTTCCAGCCGTTTTTTCAGAAAATCGGAAAGACCAGACTCCTGGCGATGCCAGTCAGAGAAAAGCTCCCGGTATTTGAGCAGCTCTTCCTTTTTCTCAGACCAGCTTTCAAAACGATTTTTCAGAAAGGAGGCGATGAGGGAAGCAGCGGCGAAGCGTTCCTCCAGCGGGGCGTTGCTGAGGCTTTCTTTCAAAGATGGATCCGTAAGTTTTCCGGTGAGAAAATCAGCCAGCCGCGGATCCTTTTTCTCCTTCTCATACCAGCGGTAGTAGAGAGAAAAACTCCGGGCGATGGCTTCTTTCCGGAGATATTCGCCGAAAAGAAGCTCGGTCACGGGTTCCTTCAGGGATTCGTAGGAATAAAGGATGCAGGAGAGGTCCTCCCAGCCCCGGGCGGTGACGAAATGTTTGCCGTCGGCATTGCTCTCCATGCAATAAAAATGCTCCGGATGGAGGGCCAGATAGGAGCTGACAGCCGGATGAATGTTGGCGCGTCTGGCGTAGTCCTGCCAGACGGAGAGCTCCGCCTCGATCTCCATATATTTGACACGGTCCATGGTCACGATATCAAACTCCCGTACGGACTGATTGTATTCCGGCGGGTTTCCGGCAGCCACGATGAGCCACCCCTCCGGTACCGGATGATTGCCGAAAGTCTTATTCTGGAGGAACTGGAGCATGACCGGGGTGAGGGTCTCGGAGACGCAGTTGATCTCATCGATAAAAAGAATGCCGGTTTTGTGTCCGCTGTCCTCCATATACTGATAAATTGAGGCGATGATCTCGCTCATCGTGTATTCCGTGATGGAAAAATGCTTTCCTTCGTAATCTTTTTCCTTGAGGAAGGGAAGACCGATGGCGCTCTGCCGGGTGTGGTGGGTCATTGTGTAGGAGACGAAGCCCGCCTGACATTCCTCTGCCACCTGTTCAACGATGGCCGTCTTTCCGATGCCCGGCGGTCCGATGAGCAGAATCGGGCGTTGGCGGACTCTGGGAATCCGATAGCCCTCGGGGGCGGTATAGGCGCGGAGCGTGCGCCGGATCTCCTCTTTTGCGTCTTTAATGTTCATATTGAAAAACCTCGTTTCCGGCCTGGTTTGTTTCCAGGCAGAGTTTTGTGATAAAAGCTGGGACCGGATAATTCAAAAAGGAAAAATCTGTGAAAACGAAAGCGGTCTCATAGGGCGGCGGGCTGGTCGGATAGATCCCGTCCCCGTCGGTGAAATAGAGAAGACCCTTCAGATGGGTGAGTTCCTTCTTTTCCTGAAGCTCTTTTACATAGGAAAAAACAGGAGTGAAATCCGTGCCGCCCCGGCCGAGAATACGGATTTTCTGGGAATTTTCCACCCATTCTTCCGCGGAATGGATGACGGTGTGGGACTGAATGGCGGAGTCGCACTGGATCAGGTGGACATTCATCTTCTTAAAAAAGTTCTCGCTGGAAGAAAGGATCACCAGGGTTTCGGAGAGAAAACGGCTGACGGTCTCAAGGGAACAGGAGCCGGAGGTATCGATGGCGATGACCAGATCCTGGATTTTCATGGAGTCCCGGTATTCGAGAGGCTCCAGAAAGAGAAGCTTTTCCGGCCGGGAAAGACCGTAACAGTAGGGAATGTAGTCAAAACTGTCAAGATCTGCCTTTGTCTCCTCCCGGGTGATGGTGAAGCGCCTTAGATAGCGGCGGAAATCGTAGCTCCCCTTTTTCTCCAGCAGAAGCCATTCGAGGCGGCTCCCGGGAGCTGCGCCGCGGCTGCTCTTTTTCCGGGGAGAGGGAGTGAGAGCGGAAAGAGAGAGAAGCTCCAGTGTTTTCCAAATCCGCTGAAGCTGCTCCGTACGGGCAGAAGAAGCCGTCTTCTGGGGAAAATCCGGGCTGGAAGTGCCGCTAGAACCAGAACTGTTACCACTGTCAGAAGGTGTTCCCGGAAAAAGATCGGAAGCCTCTGTGCCACCAGCCCCCGTAAAAGAGCCAAAAACATCGTCTCCCTTGGAAAACCAGCGGCTGTGGTCATCCGCCTGGCAGGCAAGAAAGCCTTGCCTTTCTTCAGCTGGTAGCCCCGCCAGGAAAGAGTAAAACTTTTCGGCGCTTCGAGCTCCCGGCGGCAGTTTGACATAGATTTTCTGCCGCTCCGTCGCTTCGGGGCTTTCTGTGAGCAGATAAGTATCCACAAAATAAGAGGCGGCAAGATCAGCCGCCAGATTCCAGACCTCCTGTTCCACGGAAGCCTCCGGGAGAAAATGGAGAAAAAGCATATGGGAGAGGCTGTGGAGAAAGAGAAAATCCAGCCGGTTTTCAAGAAAAGCGTTCCGAAGCGCCGTTTTCTCATAATAGAAGCAGCTGCCGTCAGTTCCCATATTTTCACTTTCCTGAAAGGAGAGAAGAGAAATGGCCGGAGCAAGAGCCGGGAACTGCTCTGTCAGCCGGACGGTCATGCAGGAAAGAATCTGCTGTTCAAGAGTTTTCAATGGACTGCCTCCTTAGAAATCGAGAGCAAAAGGATCTTTTGTTTCCTCCTCCGGGTCCAGCCGTTCCCGCTGCCGGAGTAGATAGACGGTCATTTCGGTTCGGCCGGCGTCGGCGGTTTTGAGGATGGCCTCCTGGTAAAGGGCATGGGTGAGAAAACCGCCCTCCGCCAGTTTTACCATTTCCTGGAACGAGCCGTCTTTGATGATCTGGAGCATGGCCGCCCGGCTCCGCTGCCGCAAAAATTTTTCATACCGTTCTTTGAGATCAGGCTCCGTCAGCTCACCGGAAAAATACCGGGAGATGGCGATGGAGAGCTTTCGGGGCTCCTGGGTTGTCGTTAAAAATGTTTCGTCTGCCTGCTGCATAATACCCTCCTTTGTCTGCTCTTATCCTATCACAAACGGGAGCTTCCGGTAAAGGGTGATTTTGCGGAAGAAAGGTCTGCCGCTGGAAAAAATGTCGGTTGACAAGGGGAGGGATACTGTTTATGCTTGTCTATACACGAACAAATGCGCGAGATGGAAAGGAGCCGATATGGGCGAAAAAATACTGGAAATCGAAGGAATTACGAAAAAATACAAAGATTTTAAGCTGGAGCCGGTGAGCTTTTCTCTGGAAGCCGGAAGACTTATGAGCGTTATGGGAGCTTACGGCGCGGGAAAGACGACGCTTTTTAAGCTTTTGACCGGACAGCTCCGGATGGACGAGGGAAACGTGATATTTTTTGAGAAAGGAGAGGTGCTGGAACACTGCGGGTTTGTTCCTGCGGAGGGCGGTTTCCCGGACTGCCTGAACGCGAAAGAGATCAGCCGGATCCTGAAGGGGTGTTATAAAAACTGGCAGGAGTCTTACTTTTTTGAACTGGCAGACCGGTTTTCCCTCTCTCTTACGAGGCCGTTGCGGGAACTTACCCGGGGAGCGGAGCAGAAGGTACGGATTCTTTCTGCCCTGGCCCATGAGCCGAAGCTTCTGATCCTGGATGAGCCCACGGCTGGCCTGGAGCTCGAGGACAAAGAGCTGGCTCTGAGCCTGTTTCAGGATTTTGCAAAAAAAGACGGCCAGGCCGTTCTGCTTTTCATGGAAAAAACAGCGGAGGCGGAGGCAATATCCGATGATCTGGCTTTTCTTTACAAAGGAAAACTGATCTTTGCGGAAGAAAAGGAAACCTTGAAAAAGCGCTATGGCTTTCTTACGGCCTCCGATGAGGAGCTGGAGAAAATTCCACGGAGCGCCTGGAGAGGCATCTGCCGTACGGAGACTGGCGGCAGCCTGCTTTTTGAGAAGAGTCTTCTGCCTGAGGGCATGGAAGAAACGCTTCTTCTGGAAGCTCCTTCCCTGGAAAACATCATGCAGTATCTGACAAAGGAGGCGGTGAGACGATGAAGGCACTGTTATATAAGGATTTTCTGATGCTTCGGAAAAAAGGAAAGATGTTTTTGGGCTTTACCGTGATCTTTGCTCTCTTTGGCGTGGTGGAGGAAAACGTGTTTTTCTTCTCCCTTTTGAGCTGCCTCTATCCCTCCATGGCGGTGATAACGCTGCTGGGCCTGGAGGAGCAGGCAAAATGGGCAGGTTATGGCGTGCTTCTGCCCGTCTCCAGAAAGGTACAGACCGCGGAAAAATATCTGTTTTCCGTTTTGGGTCTTCTGGCGGGCATCCTCATCAACCTGATTTTCAATCTCGTTGGTGGAACCAATACGGGAGATTTTCTGGATGTGCTTCCGGTGATTCTCATCGTGGGTCTTCTCTTTGCAGCCTTTGAACTGCCGCTGATCTACAAGGTCGGCATAGGAAAGGCAAAACTGGGCTACCTGTTCCTGGCGGGGCTTGCCATCGCGGCCGTGGCCATTTTTACAAGGATCACGGGAGAAAATTCCGAGGCCTGGAGGATCGTGTTCTCCGGGGAGGTGCTCTGGGGCGGAGCCGCCGCTTCCTTCTGGCTTTTCCTGGTGTCGATGGTCTTTTCCATGAATATCTGTGAAAAAAAAGCCTATTAAAAGGAGGAAAAGCATGCGTTTTTTTCATATTTCTGATCTTCATATCGGTAAACAGCTCTATTCCTACAGTCTGCTTCCCGATCAACGGGCGGTTCTGCATGAGATCACGGAGCGGGCAAAAGAGTATCATCCGGATGCGATTCTGATTGCGGGGGATGTTTTTGACCGCTCGATTCCCTCCGGGGAGGCCTATACGGTGCTGGATGAGTTCCTCACGGAGCTTTCCGACATCACGCCCCGGATTCCGGTGCTTCTCATCGCGGGAAACCACGACTCGGCGGAGAGGCTGAACTATGCCAGCGGTTTCCTTGAAAAGCATCAGATTCATATCGCGGTTTCCGCTCCGGAAAAAGAAGGAGAATATCTGAAAAAAGTGACTCTCACCGACGAATTTGGTCCGGTTCATTTCTACCTTCTTCCCTTTTTAAAACCGGCCTATGTACGCCCGCTGTTTCCGGGGGAAGAGATCAGCGACTATGAGACGGCGATTCGGCGGATCCTGGAACGGGAAGCGATTGATTTTTCCGGTAGGAATGTGCTCCTTTCCCACCAGTTTTATAAAAACGGCAGCACAAGTCCCGAGACCTCAGATTCCGAGCAGGTTTCCCTGAATGTAGGAGGCCTGGACAGCGTGGACGTTTCCCTCGTAGAAAATTTTGACTATGTGGCTCTGGGCCATATCCACGGCCCGCAGAAGGTGAAAGTACCCCACATCCGTTACTGCGGGACGCCGCTCAAGTATTCCCTCAGTGAGGAGTATCAGGAGAAATCCATCACAATGGTGACTTTGGGAGAAAAAGGAAGCGCCCCCCTCATCGAAACACTGCCCCTTCATCCGCTACGAGATGTGCGTCGGGTGAAGGGCACGCTGGAAGAAGTGCTGAAAAAAGCGGAAGAGGAGGGCGCCTGCGATTTTGTCAGTGTGACTCTCACGGACGAAGAGGAGCTTTACCGGCCGGGCGAACGGCTCCAGAAGGCATACGAATACCTGCTGGAATACCGGATTGAGAACCGCAGGACCAGAAACTTTATGGAGGAGACGGAGAAAGACCTGAAAGTGGAGGATCCGCTGTCGGTATTTCGGACCTTCTATGAGGAAGTTCAGGGCGTTCCTCTGGATGAGAAGGAGGAGGCATTCATGAGTCGGATTCTGGAGAAAGCGAGGGAAGAGATATGAAGCCGTTGAAACTGACCTTATCTGCCTTCGGTTCCTACGGCGGGACGGAGGTCGTGGATTTTGAAGCCATCGGAAGCGGCATTTTTCTCATCACCGGGGACACCGGAGCGGGAAAGACCACGCTTTTTGACGCCATTACGTTCTGTCTTTTTGACGAGACCAGCGGCGGAAAGAGGGACGGCGAGATGATGCGGAGCCAGTATGCCTCCGATGAGACGTCGACCTATGTGGAACTTACGTTTCTGGCCGGAAAAGACCGCTACACGGTACGGAGAAATCCGGCCTACCAGCGGAAAAGCCGGCGAAAAAACAAGGACGGCGTCTATGCCCTGACCCGGGAGGGCGCGGGCGTGGAGCTGACCCTTCCCGACGGCAGTATTTTTAAAGGAAAGATTCCGGAGACGAATAAAAAGATCGCCGAGATCGTAGGCCTGGATGCCAGCCA
>OLNW01001544.1_pt1 | contig 22201 bp, 21 predicted proteins | sample 1672121 | NCBI WGS metagenome assembly OLNW01 (sample SAMEA3136648, study PRJEB25190) | human gut metagenome
ATCAACGGCACAACCGTCTACTCCACCTCAACCGACAATCGTATTCAGCTCTATAACGGAACCTTGATAGCATCGGGCTCTTTAAAGATCAGCCATAATGCTGATGGTACAAAATCTTTCAAATTGAGCGGTGAAGCCGGTGTCTACAGCTATGCAGTCAATGTATCAGCAAGCGTAACGCATACGCTAAACACGATTCCAAGAGCGTCTTCTGTATCGGCAACATCAGTAAATATGGGAAGTGCCACAACAATCTCTATTTCGAGGGCATCTTCATCATTCACTCATACGCTGTCCTATACTTTCGGTAGTGCTAAGGGGACCATCGCCACAAAGACCGCCTCTACCTCTGTATCATGGACACCTGCTCTCACACTAGCTAATCAGATACCTAGCACCACCAGTGGCACCTGCACCATTACATGTGACACATATAATGGTGCCACCAAGATTGGTACGAAAACTTGTACGCTGACTCTAACAGTTCCTGCTTCAGTCAAGCCTACCATCTCCAGCTTGACTGCAAGCCGTATCGACGGTGATGTACCAAGCACATGGGGCATCTACGTGCAATCGAAATCGAAGGCTACTCTTACAATCAATGGTTCTGCCGGAAGCTATGGTTCTACCATAAAATCCTACAGCATCAGCGGTGGTGGATACTCCGGTACCTCTTCTACTCTCACAACCGGATTTTTAAATAGCTCTGGCACGATTACTTTTACTGCCACAGTGACGGATTCCAGAGGAAGAACCTCTGCTGCAGCTACCGTATCAATTACTGTCGTCGCCTACAGTGTACCTTCCTTTAGCTCTTACAACTCGCAACGATGCAACAGCGGTGGAACTATATCTGATGATGGCACCTACATCAAGGCAACGGTATCCTATAGCTTTGCATCCTGCAGCTCCAAGAATACAGTTACTCGCTCTACTTACTACCGAGTAGCCGGGACAAGCACATGGACCAACGCTTCTGCCAGCTTCAATTCCAGCACGGCATTTACCTTTGGGAGCGGTAAGATTTCCACCGAAACATCCTATGAAGTCAAACACGAATTAACAGATGCTTTCACTACTATTAGTATCACGGACATCGTATCTACAGCATCGGTTGTCATGGATTTCAAGAGTGGTGGTAAAGGCGTGGCTGTTGGTAAGGTATCCGAAACAGATAACTGCTTTGAAGTATCTGAAAAATGGGATGTAAAGGTCTACGGCAAGCTATTGAGTGAATATGTCAAACAGGCCATCGGTGCTATCTATCCAGTAGGAAGCATTTACATGAGCGTCAAGAACACGAATCCATCCACCTATTTTGGAGGGACTTGGGTTGCTTGGGTAACAGGTCGAGTACCAGTCGGTGTCAATGCTAATGATACCAATTTTGCCACAGTAGAAAAGACCGGTGGTGCTTCTACTGTCACATTAACCGCAGCTCAAATGCCTTCTCATACGCATGCAAAAGGTACACTGGCAACAACCAGTGCTGGTGGACATACTCATGATTTGAAAAACCAGAAAACCTCATGGGGAACCCGTGGTGGCAATCGTGTCTTAATCGATGCCACTTCCGGCTACTCAGCTGTCAGCAACAAAACAACCACAAGTGCTGGCTCACATTCACATACAATTTCTGGTTCTACTGCTGCTACTGGTTCCGGCAGTGCCCACAACAACCTGCAGCCCTATATCACATGCTACATGTGGAAAAGGACTGCTTAATTTATATTCGCAGCTATCAGATGGTAGCTGCTTTTTCTTATATCTAATTTCAGAAATGGAGGTACTTATCAATGAAAGAATTCTGGAACACAATTCAACTTATTTTTGCAGGCATCGGCGGCTGGCTAGGCTATTTTCTCGGAGGCTGTGATGGACTTTTCTATGCACTTATTGTTTTTGTAGTCATTGATTACATCACCGGTGTTATGTGCACCATCAACAATCATACTCTGTCTAGCGAAGTAGGTTTCAAAGGCATCTGTAGAAAGGTGTTGATTTTCCTACTCGTCGGCATTGCCAATATCCTCGATATTCATATTATCGGTTCTGGCAGTGTACTTCGTACTGCAGTCATCTTCTTCTACATTTCCAATGAAGGTGTCAGCTTACTTGAAAATACCGCTCATCTCAGACTTCCAGTCCCTGAAAAAAACAAAGTTGTATTAGAACAGCTTCACGACAGAAGCACAAAGGAGGGAAACTAACATGGCATATACAAACAGCAAACTGGTATCTTATACCAAACTCAGTCCGAATCATTCCGGTCAGCGTACTCACAGCATTGATCGTATCACACCGCATTGTGTAGTCGGTCAGCTCTCATGTGAGAGCATCTGTAGATGTTTTACCAGTTCATCCAGACAGGCAAGCTGTAATTACGGCATTGGCAAGGACGGTCGCATTTCTCTTTGTGTGGATGAAAAGAACCGTAGTTGGTGTTCTTCTTCCAATGCCAATGATCAGCGTGCTGTCACCATCAAATGTGCCAGTGATATGTCTGAGCCGTATGCGATGAATAGTGCTGTTTATAACTCACTAGTCAAGCTCTGCGTTGACATTTGCAAGCGTAACGGAAAGAAGAAACTTTTGTGGTTTGCTGACAAGAATAAGACATTAAATTATGCACCAAAGTCCGATGAAATGGTGCTGACGGTCCACAGATGGTTTGCGAACAAGTCCTGTCCGGGTAACTGGCTCTATTCCAGACTCGGTGAATTGGCCACAAAGGTTACTACAGAACTCTCCGGATCCACTTCTTCCGACGATAAAAAGCCCGTAACTCAGATGTACCGTGTTCGCAAATCTTGGTCTGATGCCAAAAGTCAGATTGGTGCCTACAAGATACTGGATAACACTAAGAAGAAAGCGGATACAAATGCCGGTTACAAGGTATTTGATATTTCTGGCAATATTGTCTATCCAGCTGCCGCAAAGCCTACACAAACGCCTGCTGCAAATACTCTCTATAAGGTTCAGATAGGCATTGCCAATTTGAATATCCGCAAGGGTCCAGGTACCAACTATGATAAAACTGGCCAGTTCACTGGCAAGGGTATTTTTACAATCGTCCAAGAGGCCAAAGGTGAAGGTGCCACTCTCTGGGGAAAGCTCAAATCTGGTGCCGGATGGATTTCTCTGGATTTCACAAAGAAGTTATAAAATATATCTTTTCACAAGGTCTGTTGGAGTTTTCTCTACAGGCCCTCTTTTTTATTTGCTTTTTCGTCCAAGCCGCAATCTCACCTCCATTTATTAGTGAAGAATTTCCTCAGATTGGAGGCAACTATGCAAGAAAACATCTCAACATCCATTTCGGCTTATGCTACTCCAAAGCCTATCCGGCAGACCGATATCGAACAGGATTATAACTTCTTTCAGGCACAGAAGATCGCTAAAAATATGCTGGAGCTTGGACTTATTTCCTTGTCAGAATTCAACAAATTAACTGAAATAAACCGTGAAACATTCTCCCCGTTTTGGGTTGAGATTATGACCAAAATTCCTTGATATATAAGGGATTCAGAGCTAATATGTGACACTAACGAAGGGAGGTGAACTACCATGAAAAAGATAACCAAAATCGATGGCGTACAGAATAATAAGAATAATAGCACCGTAAATAAGGAGCTTCGAGTTGCTGCCTACTGCCGTGTTTCAATAGGTAGTGACGCTCAGTTAGAAAGTCTAGAGGCACAAAAAACTCATTATGAGAGATACATCAATTCCCGTAAAGATTGGAAATTTGCCGGTCTCTACTTTGATGAAGGTATCACAGGAACCAAAGCAGAAAAACGTCCAGAGTTGCTTCGCCTGATAGCTGACTGTGAGGCAAGGAAAATTGACTTTGTTATCACAAAATCCATCAGCCGTTTTTCTCGAAATACAACCGACTGCTTAGCTCTGGTTCGCAAGCTCCAGAGTTTGAGCATCCCTATTTTCTTTGAGAAAGAAAATATAAACACCGGTTCAATGGAGAGCGAGCTTTTCCTTGCCATTCTCAGTAGTATGGCTGAAGGCGAATCCGCTTCTATTTCAGAAAATTCCAAGTGGTCCATTAAGCGCCGCTTCCAGAACGGAACCTTTAAACTCAGCTATACTCCTTACGGCTATGATTGGGATGGTGAGAATATGATCATTAATCCAGCGCAAGCAGCGGTTGTGAAAAGAATATTTGCGGATATTCTTTCCGGAAAAAGTACCAATGCAATTGCAGATGAACTAAATGCAGAAAAGATTCCATCCAAGAAAAATACCAACTGGACTTCAAGCACTATTCGAGGCATTCTCGCTAACGAAAAATATACAGGTGATGTTATCTTTCAAAAAACATACACGGATGAAAACTTCAATCGCCACACAAATTATGGTGAGGTTGATCAGCACATGGCACCGGATCATCATGAAGCAATTATCAGCCACGCAGACTTTGAGGCAGCAAATGCGCTTGTATCACAGCGTGCCCTTGAAAAAGGTGTCAAAAAAGGTAGTGACAAATACCAAAAGCGATATGCTTTTTCAGGAAAGATAATCTGCGGAGAATGTGGCGACACCTTTAAGCGAAGGATTCATACCTGCACTACTTACAAGTATGTCGCATGGGCTTGCAACACCCATTTGAAGGATAAGTCCACCTGCCGTATGAAGTATGTAAGAGACGATGATATAAAAGCTGCATTTGTAACGATGCTGAATAAACTTATCTACGGGCATCGCTTAGTACTTGTTCCCTATCTGAAAGCACTTGAAAATTCCTCTGGTGACGAAGCACTCCAGCGAATTCAGCATTTTGAGCTTCTTCTCGACCAGAACAGTGAACAGCGAGAAACCTTAACAAAGTTGATGGCACAGGGCTACATCGATCAAATTTTATATAATCAAGAAACGAATGTGCTCCTACTACAGGCAGAGGCTTACCGCTCTGATATTGAAACAATCACTATCTGTATGACTGGTGACTCAGCAAAGGTTACGGAGACAAATCTATTGCTCCACTTTGTATCTCATGTCGATATGCTTACCAACTACAGCGAGGAGCTTTTTGAAAGTTACGCAGACCACATTGAGATTAGCGATAGAAATGAAATTAGGTTTGTAATGAAATGTGGTCTAACATTCACAGAAAGGATTGGTGATTAGATGGGCCATACACCCTTTGGCTATCGGATTAAAAACGGCATCGCAATTATAGACGAACCTGCTGCTACAAAGTTCCGACAGCTTTATCAAAATTATCTGAGTGGCATGTCATTATCAAAGGCAGCTGCTGAAGCTGGGATACCAACCTATCACGGAACAGCGAAGCGATTGATGGGAACTGTCCATTATCTTGGCGACAGTTTCTACCCTGCCATCATTGATAAGGAAACCTACCAGAAAGCACAAGAAGAACGTAAGCGCCGAGCCACAAAGCTCGGACGAAATAATAAGCAAACACAGATGAGGACAATACAGATACCAATCCGTTTTCATATGGGCGAGGTCACCGCCCTGCATGAAAATCCTATGAAACAGGCAGAGTATCTGTACAGCCTCATAGAAAGCGAGAGTCAATAATGGGAAATGTAATGTTGATTCCTGCAAGACGACAAGTTGGAAACAACGCTCGTAAACAGGAAGAAGAAAAACCAAAGCTCCGAGTCGCAGCGTACTGTCGTGTCAGTACCGACAGCGATGAGCAGGCTACCAGCTACGAAGCTCAGGTAGAACACTATACCGAATATATTCAAAAAAATCCTGATTGGGAATTTGCCGGAATATATGCTGATGACGGCATCTCCGGAACTAACACAAAAAAACGTGAAGAATTTAATCACATGATTGATGACTGTAAGGCTGGTAAAATTGATATGATTATTACCAAATCCATCAGTCGATTTGCCAGAAACACCCTAGACTGATTGAAATACATCCGACAGCTCAAAGAAAAGAACATACCGGTATTCTTTGAAAAAGAGTCTATCAATACAATGGATGCCAAAGGCGAAGTCCTTCTTACAATTATGGCTTCACTGGCCCAGCAGGAATCACAATCTCTTAGCCAGAACGTAAAACTTGGACTACAGTTCCGCTACCAGAATGGTCAATTGCAGATTAACCACAATCGCTTTCTTGGGTACACAAAAGATGCTGATGGTAATCTTGTCATTGACCCGGAACAGGCTGAAGTTGTAAAGCGAATTTACAGAGAGTACCTTAAAGGTTCCAGCATGAATAAGATTGCAGCAGGCCTTGAAGCAGATGGTATTCTTACCGGTGCAGGAGGAAAAAGGTGGCACACAAGCACCATCAACAAAATTCTCCGAAACGAGAAATACATCGGCGAGGTCCTGCTCCAGAAAACCTACACAACAGACTTTCTAAACAAAACCAAAGTCAAGAACAACGGTCTTGTGCCTCAATACTATGTAGAAGGCAACCACGAAGCCATTATTCCGAAGGACATCTATTTACAGGTTCAAGAAGAACTGGTCCGCAGACGAGTAGTCAAAACCAGTGCCAACGGCAAGAAACGTAGCTATAGCTGCAATCACTGCTTCTCGCAGATAGTCATTTGCGTTGACTGTGGTGAAATGTTCAGAAGAATTCATTGGAATAATCATGGCTGTAAATCCATCGTCTGGCGCTACATCAGCAGGCTGGAATCCACCGGACTGGAATGCCATGCCAGAACCATCAACGAGCTGGTCCTTCAGGATGCTGTCGTCAAAGCAATCAACCAGATGCTTGGAGACAAAAGTAGCTATCAGGCACAACTACAGCTAAACATTGCTTCAGTCATTCGAGCTTCGCAGGCAACCTCCGTTGAAAACATCGATGAGAAGCTGATGGCCCTACAGCAAGAGCTTATCCAGAAAGCCCAGAGCAAAGAAGCCTATGACGAAATTGCCGATGAAATATTCAGGCTTCGAGAACTCCGCCAGAAGACCACCGTCGACACTGCCGCAAGAGACGAGCAGATAAAGCGGATCAATGACCTGCAGGATTATATTGCGCAGCAGACTACCTACCTCACCGAATTTGACGAATCGCTGGTGCGACGCTGGATCAAACAGATCACCATCTGGGATGACCACATCACCGTAGAACTAAAATCCGGTGTTAATATCGATGTGGATGCATAAGTCCCATAGATGCACGAAACCCTCCTGACCATGATGGCCGGGAGGGTGTTTCTTTATATCAAATGAACTGGCCTCACCGGCTCATCACCGGTTTCGGACAATAATTTCCCTTAAATGTATTTGTCAAATATCGATAAGCAAGGAAAAGTTACAACGCCATCTTCATCCTGAAATTCAATTTCTAAAGGCTTAGATGAAACAAAAAGAAAATGTGCCGTTATTCTTTCATCGATAGGTATATTTAGAAATTCCTTCAACTTCTCTTTTTCTCTGAGAACTAAATCATATCTAGCTCGACAATGGTCATAGTACCCCTTTCCCTTGAACAGTTTTTCGTAATCAGATATTACCCCACTGCTATTTAAGGAATCCGAAAAGAACTTAGCCTCAATAAGAAAGACCTCTTTAGTTTTTGGTGTATAGAATACGATATCATAATCTCCATAATCAATGTCTTTACTCCCAAAGATTCTATCGTACTTTACATCTATCTCATCTATGGTTGGTTCATAGTGTGCCCGTAATTTTGTGCGCAATATATTTACAAGTCTATCAGATAATTCTTCATTTTTTCTTTCTATCGCAACTGTAAGACTGTCCTTCGCATTTGAATAACACATTCCTCCATTTAGATAAATCGAACACCACAGATGTTTTTCCTGTTCTATCGCACAGTAAGAAACGTATATTCTATCATTTTCTAAACAAATAAACGGTCTTAATTCATGACGATACTGGTTTGTCTTCATTATCCATACTATAGGCTCATCTTTCTTCTTCTGCGAAGATATTATTTCCTTTGTAAGAACAAATGCATCAAAGAATTTTTTTGCATCTATGCATCCCTGACCATATCTTTCAATCTCCGAAATAAAATCATCCTTATTAATAACAGTCATCGCATATTTCCCACCATGCAACATCTCAACTTGAAATGTACTCATAATATGCAGCGAATAAATAAAATCCACACCATATTTATCAAAAAATCCTTTTCCAAAAATGCTCTCACTTGCTTTAGCAAGCTCACTATCTTCGATTAGAATGTTCTGATTTCCCATCATAGCTGTATTAAAATATATAATAGGATGATATTTTAATACAGTTACTGGTACATCTTCTGTAGGATTCACAACTATACCCGTGTACAACTCATGCGATTGGAATTTTCTGCTTAAAGATATTAAAGATAATGCTTGCGATACAACACCGTATATGTACATTTCAACAAACAATTCATCATTAACTTCAAATTTATTATCTTTGCAATCTTCCGGCTTGCTAGAAAGAAGCACTGCATTTTCTATCCACAGATTCACTGCATCGATAACATTACATGATTTATTTCGATTTTCTTCAAAAACATCCAATATAGAGTCCTCTTGAATATTCAACTCAATTAACTTCTTTCTTGCGTCTTTCTGTCTTTGATAAAAACGAAATACCTCATCAAGGATTTTATATAAGTCTTTCACCAGATAACAGGCACTTTCGCTTTTTAACTGTGAAACCATTTTTTCTTGCATCTTTCCAGTGATGCTCAGCAGATATGCCGATGCATCTTTCCTAGATGTTATTTCTAATCTCTTAGTCCCAAAATACTCAATAAATTTATCTTTAACCACCTTTTGAGATATAGATAATTCCAACCAAAACGGCCGAGTCATAAACATGTAATCCATTCTAAATCAAATCCTCCTGTTATCTATTCCACTGCCAAGTCTGCCTCTTAGTATCGAGTGGCTTAAACTGCGGTCAGCACCGACAACAATCCCCGTGCCACAACCTATGACATCTAATCCACAACCTAAACCCTTCTGCATTTTTCTGACTATCCACTTTTTCTCCAATCAGACCGAAAAGTAGATATGTTTCCATACAAGAAAACCGAGCTTTCCGCAAGGCTTCTCTGATGATACTAACCTGCAAAAAGCCCAGAAATACGCCACTTTTCAGCCATTATTTATCTTTTCTTGACATCAAACAGACGGTCTCGACGTGCTTCTCATTGGATAGGGAATTTTCTGTATCTTCATCATCATCGAAAAACATTGTATCAACGAGCTTTCCGTCAATATTGAGCGGAATCTTGAACTGTACTGATTTCACCCAACGACCGTCCTTCTGCTTCTCCTTGAAAATTTCCACTTTCTCAAGCAATGCATTCATAAGTACCTTCTTATCTGCATCTGATACATCGTCAATATTTTCGATTGTTGCATCTATCAGTCTCTTATAGACTTCCGTCGAAAGATTCTCTCCCTGAGCATTCTCTATTGCCAACTCATTCTGATACAAGAGATTTTCGATTGATGCAAGCTGGTCATTGATTTCGCCGAGATATGCTCTATAAGATTTCATCAAATCGTCATACAAATCATCATCAATATCTAACTCATTGATTCTGCGTAGTTGCTTTGTTTTCTTTGTATTCAGCTTTGCACGCTCATCAACTAATCGTGTCTTCTCTGCTTCCAATTCTTTCAATGAATCATCTGTACCAACTTTGTTCAATACATTGTCTTTCATGCTGTTTTCACCGCCAAAGACGTATTTTATCATCTGTATGACTTCTGCATTGATTTCATCCTGTCGAATATGCTTTTTATAATCACAAGGATGACCAGACACCATTTTTCGATTTTTACAGATATAGTACCACATATCTGCATAGAATTCGTCAGAACCCTTTTTCTTCTTTCTGTTGACCACGCCATACATCGGTGCACCACACACAGGACATTTCACAACGCCCGACAGAACATGTTCATGCAGTAAGCTGTGTGTCTTCTCACGCTTGAAAGCATTCTTCATTCGCTTAACCTGTACTTTGTACCATGTTTCTTCGTCAATAATTGCTTCGTGCTGTCCCTGATACAGTTTGTAGCTGTCTTTGTCTTGTTTAACTACATGAAACTCATTACGTGTACCAGCCACTTTTTCATTTCTTCTACGTCCATAAGCAATTTTTCCAGCGTACACAGGATTATCCAGCACACCTTTTACAAAATGGTCTGAAATCAATGGCACTGTTCCATTCTGACGAACAGTCTTTCTATATCCATTATCATTGAGCCATTTTGCAACAGCATTGACACCCATACCAGACAGATATTTCTCATAAATCAGCTTTATCAATTTAGCTTCGTCTTCATTTATTACAAGCATCTTTGACTTTTGTCCTTCAACTGCCACAAGTTTATAGCCGTATGGTGCAAAACCACCGTTCCATAAACCGTCACGAGCTTTCTGTCTTCTACCAGCCATTGTCTGCTCGCTGATATTGCTTCTCTCGATTTCTGCTACAGATGCAAGCACAGAAATAATTAACTTACCAGCTGCACCAGCACTGTCTATACCATCTTCCACACACAGCAGATTCACTCCATAGTCTTCCATGAACTGTAATGAATTAAGTGTATCAGCAGCATTACGACCAAATCTGCTCAACTTGAATACCAGCACATAATCAACATCATCTTTGCCAGACTTGATGTCACTCAGCATTTTCTTGAACTCAGGTCTTCCGGCAATGTTCTTACCAGATTTACCTTCATCACTATACTCACCGCAGACTTGCATTTTTCTATGCTTTGCTTCGCTTCGTAATCGCTCTTTCTGAGCTTCAATGCTATACCCGTCAATCTGTAATTCTGTTGAAACACGTGTGTAGATATAACATCTTTGTTTCTTCGCCATTTTCCTACCCACTTTCTCAAAATCTTTTTCAATATCGTGCTTCTATTATATATCAATGATACACTTCTTTCAACATTTTTCTACATGATTGCGGAATATATAAAACCCACAAAGCAGTTCGCCCCGTGGGTCATATTTCTTTATCCAGCCATCTGACTTTTCAATTCCTTCTTGTACTTATAATAAGTATTCTTATCAATTCCCAGCAATTTAATCAAATCCTTATCGCTCAAATCACCGCCAAACGCTTTGCTGTATTTCAAAATCTTCTTTTTACTTTCATCAGATTTCTTTGTAACCACAACAGCACCTTTGGCACGTCCCAGCTGTTTTCCATTCAGCTTCGCTGTCTGTAAACCCTGTCTTGTGCGTTCTGATAAATCATCACGCTCTTTCTGTGCCTGTTCAAATGCAAGCTCTACCTGCTTTTCAGCCAGTTTCATCAAATACTGATTCACACCAGCCAAAATCAAATCTACATCCGTATTGGTCATTGGAACCAATGCGTCCCTTGTAGCTTTATACACATCTGTATTGATATATGGTTCATTGATAAATACAAGATTTACACCATCACCAAACAGCTTCTTGTATAACTCAAATCCTTCTGCTGCATTTCTGCTCATACGAGATACAGAATCAAAGATGATTGTATCTCCACCCTGCACCTTGTTCAGCAACTTCTGAAATTCATGTCTCCCGGTTGTCTTTGTACCAGTGAAGATTTCCTGATAAATCTTCGCAGATGCATCCACAGCTAAGATATTACTAATCTGTCTATCAATGTTCTGTTTATCTGTCGATACTCTCACATATCCATAAATCACTATGTATCACCTCTTTTTTACATCCTAATATAAACGTCCGTCTATATTCATATATATTATGCTATCAGATTTTGTATCTCATTTCAAGATAAAAAAGTATAATTTAGATGTATCGTATAAATTCATATAAAATAGACTGCAAAAAAGACACCCGATTTCTCAGATGCCTTTTTCGTTACTTATCCATATCATCCATAACTTTTGATAATCCTTCATAATCAGCATCGGATTCCATGATTGTTTTTCGCAAATCCTTGCTATCCTTTTTGAGTGCCCTATGTACACGGAGCATTTCTACTGGTGTTGGCAATCTCTTCATTTTCATATTATCCAACTCACCATTCAATGCTTTACTCAAAAAGTCTGATGTTGAAAGACCATACAAATCAGCCATAATACCCATAGCTTTTGCATACTCTTCACTCACTTCGATTGTAACTTCACTTTCTTTTTCTAAATTATCGCTCATTCTCTTTACCTCTACTTTCTTTATTTCTCTCTATCATATCCATCACTCTTCGGAATATAACTACCACCCTGTGGCAATGGTCTTCTGCGTACACTGTTCGCTTTCTTGTTACCAAAGATACGACCCGGCAATTTACTTTCAGCACGAATCTTATCCTGTCGAATCTGTTCCAGTCGCCTTTCATTTTCTTCATTCATCCTGCGGATTTCTTCGGCATCTGGCTGTACTGCTTCCACAACCTGCTCCGCTGGTTCTGGCACTGTTTGTTCTGTAACAGGTTCTTCCTGTGTATCATCTTTTTCAGGAACTGTTTCTTCCTCTGGAATCTCCTGTTCCTGTTCTTCTACAGATTCAAATTCTTTAACATCCTCAACAGCAACTTCTTCATCTTCTGTTTCCTCTTCCGGTGGCTGCATCAAGTATTCATCATATTCTTCCACCAGTGTCTTATAGTCAAGACCATCACCAAATTTATAAATGTCACCATTCTCATTGGTGTAGAACTCATATCCCTGTGCTTTCAGATATTCCTTGAATCGCAACTGTTTCTTCCATTTTTTCTTCGGTTTCGCTGACTCTTTGACGTCTGCTTCCCTTGCTTCTTCGTCGAATTCTTTCTGGATGTCCTGCTGGACCATGACACTCTGTACCTGCTGTACATCTTCTTTCAGTTTCGCCGATTCTTTCAAGTCAAAGTACTCTTGCACGCCGTCAACATCATAAAGGTGTCCTATGTTGTATGAACGAACCTTTGTATGTCTCGGAACCTTTTCATCCTCAGGTACATTCGATAAATCTTTCAGTTCATACACGTAAAAATCCGTATGCTTTGCAGTTTTTCTTTTCGATTGTTTATGCTCTACACCGACACCATTACTCTGTAATTTTTCAAAAAATTCATCAGCAGATTCACATTCTTTCAATGATTTTTTAATGCGGTCACGCAAATCCATTTTCCAAGAATATGCACCACGTTCCACTCTATCAAGTTCAGTGATAGTCATCTTTTCTTGAGTCTTTCGACCAACATCTCTCACCGTATATCTCATCTGTCCACTTCTTCACCATCGGATGATAATACTGTTCTTTGTCACATGCTCTGTAGTCTTCCATCGACACATTGTTCACTGCGATATGATTATGAACGTACCCTTCTTTTCCATCAATCTGCGTGAACACTGCAACCTGTCTTCCCGGATAATGCAACTGTGCGAACTCCACTCCGAGCTGATTTGCCATCTGCAAATCATTCGGGTCATCCGGATTGAATTCATTCTTCGAGAACGACTGAATCACATGAATCATCTGATTCTTGTGTCCGCTTTTCATCTTATCCCAGTACTGCTGCATCTGCGTTGTGACATCTACACCCGGTACCAAGTTCACATAGCCAATCACTTCATTTCTTCGTTCATTGCCGTTGTGACCTTTCGCATCTTTTCCGATTGCATACTTCAAGAGTGCCTTACCTGATTTTCTCAAAAATATTTTTGAATAAGCCATTTGTATCGTCACTCCTCTCGTATTACAACCTTAATGTTTTCCATAATTCACGTCCCACTTTATCAGCGGTCTTTTCAAATCTTTCTGTAAGATTTTCCAACTCTGCCTTGCTCAGCTGCGGCACATTTTTCTTCTGTGTCTGAATCATTACTTCCAGACTGTTGTATTTTTTTTTTAATTCTGCTTTCACATCATCTGGTAAATTCTGTTCGGCTAATTGTTCCAGTACTTCACGTTGCTTCGCTTCCATACGCTTCACCTTCAGTTCCTGATTGTAGTTACAACCAATCCTGTTCAGTTCCACTTTGATTGCATGAAGCTCTGTTCCAATTTCGCCCATCAGCTTCTCCACGTTCTTCCATGTCTGTGTATCTACATACACCATATTGTTGAAGTGTTTTTCCAGTGAATCATCTACTGCAAGTCTTACGACTTCGGCAAAACTACATTCGTATTCTTTTGCCATATCACAGATGATTTTATACACACTTTCACCAAATCTGACTGTACCGGGAATCAAACGTTCCGTAGCTTCTTCACCATCTTCAATCTCTTTCAAATCTGTCAAATACTCGTCTTCATACTCAGACTTTGCATTTTCCTGCTTCTCTCTTGCCTGTACGATGGTGTCATATGTGCGGTTGTTCGGTTCCATCTTTCCACGTCTCCTTTCTACTTTACGGTGTGCCGTTGTATGGTGCCAGGTGTCAAGAAGGTACCTTTCAACCTCACAAGCATAGGGTTCCGAACCGCTTCGCAATTCGTCGCCCTACCGCTCAGCCCTTACGGGCTTCACTTGCTTGCGGGACAAACACTCACTTCGCTACGCTCCGTTCGTGTTTTTCCTGCGACCTTTTCTACATGGGAACAACTCTGTTTTTCCCCCTGCACCCCTATTTTTCCACACCCAATTACTGACCATAATATTCATTATTGCTGTAAGTTGACTGTTGTCTTACTGGTTCCTGAACCTTTTCACGAACCGCGTTCTGCTGTGCAGTTTCCTGCGCAGCTTTCTCTCTTTTACGCTGTGCTGCTCTTACTCTTGCACGCTCTTTTTTCTGTTCTGCTTTCGCTCTCATCTCTTCAAGCTCTGCTTCACTTTCTGCCATTGCTTTGTCGAACAAATCAACATAATGCGCTGCAATGACTCTCACTTCATCGGCTCTTAATCCGATAAGCTTCTTGTTCAATGCAACATCACCTTCGATGATTGATACAAGAATCTTTCTGTTCGGTTCTGCTTCCAGCATCGCCAGTTCCAGCTCCAGAGCCTCTTTTTCTTTTCTCTTTTCTTCAAGAATTTTTCTAACATCTTTTAAATCTGCCCTATCTATTTACCTCGACTTTCTATAAAAATTCATTTTGATTACACTTGAAATATAACACACTTTTTATATTTTTCCTACCCTGTATGATAACTTTATTTTTATATCGTGTTTCTTTCATATACACAAAAAATATCCCGTGATGAGAACTAAATCTCGTCACGGGACTATACATTAATCTACATAATAATTTGTATTGAAAAATAATTCCTTCTCAAATGAATCAGCTTCAATTTCCATATAATCATTTGGAAAATTACGAAAAACAGCAGGGATTCTTTTCACTTTATTGATTACTGTATTAATGTCTTTTGTTAATAGACCATCCTTTACAACATACAACCATTTATGATGGATTCTAACTGCGCAATCCATAGGATAAAAAGTAACTTCATCATTTTTAATTGCTAATAACCAACTTTGTAAATCCTCAAACTTTCCAATGTCCTTTAACACTGAATCATCAAAATAAAGATGATTTGTCTCATTAATTTTAATATTCATTAAAAATTTACCTCAACCTTCTGTAAAAATTCATTTTACTTACACTTGAAGTATAACATATTCTACACAGTTTTCCTACCCTGTACATACTTTTATTGTTATAACGTGTTTCATAACTACAAAAAAATAACAGGTGACATACAGAACTTTGCATATCACCTGTTTAACTTATAAATTACAGCCTATCACCATACGGTAACGACTTAATATAGTCTTCCATGAACTTCCAATCAGGAACATATCCTTCTTCTGAATATGTATGTTTTTCATCAATAAAAATCGTTCCGTCTGCATTGTGTTGAACAGGTAATGTAAATCCAAAATCTGTTCTAATATGCGTGTTCAATTCTCTTCCAAACGGAAAGTATTTATACTTGCTTTCATTCATAATAAGACATGAAATAAATATTTTTGCTGCATTAGAAACTTCGTCTTCAAATTCTAACACTGACACATTTTGCGAAGTATAAAATTCTTCATCTTGTACATATGAAGACCCTAAACTTCCACCCAATGCAACAGTGATACATCCAGCTTTATATGGTTCTACACCATCTACCAAATCTACCTTTCCGGCTACACCATTATCATCTGCGGAACGTCCGACAAAATTTATTTCTGGACTATCCATTGTCATAGCTGACCAATCCATTTTATTTCCCATTGTTATATCGCAAATATTTTTCAAATAAAAATATTTCCACTTCTCAACATTAAGTTGTGGTACATTTCCACTCTTATTTTTTGTTGTCAACGGTTTGTGATTCAAAGACTTCATATAATCTTCCATGAACTGCCAGTCTGGTACATATCCTTCTTCCGAATATGTACAGTCAGGGTCTATATATGGTGTTCCATCTGGATTATGCTGTATAGGAAGTTTCATCCTAGTCTCTTGAATTCTATCAATCAAGAAAGCTCGTCCATATGAATACTTATATTGTTCATTTTGTAACATATTAATAATGAATAATCCATTAGACTTATTCAACCATTCCGCTCGGACAACCACCATATGGTCACCTGTAATAAAATCTTCGTCTTGATAAAAACAAGTAGCTGTTGTATCACCGATAGAAATAGCATTTCCTTTTTCTATATATTGTTGCGGTATCGTTGTTGCATTCACAATCATTTCACAGCCGTTATTTATGCCTGTTCTGGTAATATAACGTATTCCATTTTTTTCCGTCACTTCCAAGTCATCTTTGTTAAAAGCTTTTGCTTTATATGGTCTGCTTATTAAATCACCAAACCTAAATTCCTTCCATTCATCAACATTAAGATTCATATATCTTACCTTCCTTCATGAGATATGCAAGATAATTGTTAAGTGTCTGCTGGAAATCATCCTGAGAAAGTTTTGAATAGTCAGTTTTCATATACGCCTCACATAGCCATTCATCCTCGCCTGTGACTTCAGCTGTCGCAGACAAGCCATCAACAGATTTATGATTCCGGAATAAATTCAGCCATTCTTCTTCAATAGCTTTCCATTTACTGTCACCATCATCATCAAATTGCTCTATTCTTCCAAGATTCTTTTTCTTTTTGAATCCATCCTCTTTGTAATATCCAAAGAATGTTTCTCTTACTGTTCCATCTGCCTTTACATGAGATTCTCCCAATGTAAATACCATACAGCACGCTGATACAGATGCACCAGGATAAAAAATCTCATTAGGTAATGTAAACACAGCCTCTAATGTATTATCCTCAAGTATTGATAATTTTTCAGCTTGTACTATTTTACTTGTTCCAATGGCAGCTGATACAGGCAACAACACAGCCATTTTCACTGTTTTATGTGGTTTCCCCTCGGATTCTCTTTTCTCATTCATTTCTTTAATCACATCTGACAGATAATGAATAAATACAAAACCTTTTGTTGGGTCTTCCTTTCCATCTTTTGCCTTGCCCCAATCAGTTTTATAATCATCAGGTATTCCTATTGGTTTCGCATTATACGGCGGATTCATCAAAATAATGTCAGGGTCTGCATCTTTAATGAACCATTTCAAATCAAAACAACTTCCAAACTTGATATTACTATTTCCATCTCCATGAATCAGCATATTTGTTGTAGAAAGACCATAGGCTTTTTCTTCAACCTCAATACCATAAATATGTTCTTCTTTTACCTTACGCATAAGGTCTTTAGCTTCTTTTTCTCGTTTTCCACGTCTACAATCAGCAAGCTCTTTTACCATTGCCTGTACAAGAAAAGAACCACTGCCACATGTAGCATCAAGAACTCGTTTAGTTCTATCTACACCCGTAACACGGCACATAAACTCTGTAATATGGTCTGGTGTAAATGCCTGATTCTTATCTGCTTTTCCTGTATATTTATTAAACGCTATGAAGAACATATTCAGAATATCCTGACCTTCTGAACTATCAGTGTCAATGTATCTGTAAATATCCAGCATAATTGTTTCAAGAATTTCTACCCAATCAGTAGTTTTTAATGCTCTGACTTTCTGATTTCCAAGAACATTCTTTTGAAGCAATTCAATCTTCTTCGCTTTGTTATCAGAACCATCTAACAAATCAGATAACACTCCTTCAATAGCACCTCTGATGCCTTTGGGTGTCATTAAGCTCCAGAACTCTTTCATAGAATCAACAAATCCCTTTGTAATCAATACTGCACCTTTCTTTTTCACAAGGTCTTTGATATACAAAAGACTTGTTCCTACAAACTGACTGCGCAGATTCTCATCAATATCCTTTTTGTGTAATAATTCATTCAAAGAATATGTATTTTTAAGAACTGTTTCACGGTCATTGGATTTATTGATTTTGAACAATCTAACATAATGAGACATTCTATCCAACATGGCTTCATCTTTTAATACATGTTCATCATCAACAAATGATTTCCACACTTTGATTTTATCATTGTTTGTATTAGCAAGAATACAAATAGCTTTCTTTCCCGGATGAATAGCACGTTCTTCTTCCAGATACTCACGCAACTGTTTTTCATCATCATCAACATAGTTCTGTTTTGTTTCAATCAAAACAACCACATCTTCCATTTCAAATCGAATATCCAATTTAAAATGTGATACAGGATGTCCAACCTTTGCTTCCAGCTGAGCCTTTCCACCTGCCGCTTGAACATAACTATATTCACCAGCTTCTATATTGCTTGTCAGAAATTCTTTTCCAACAGTTTCAACCATATCATGTCTAAGCATAACATCTATAACTCCTTTTCATCTGTATCATGATTTCATGAATTCATTAAAACCCATTGGATGTTAAAAATTCATCTGTCATTTTATTCAAAACATCTGTCATCTTTGTATCATTAGACAGACAATACATTTTCAATCTTTTCTTCATATCATTTGTCATATAGAACTGGACAGGAACCATTTTCTGATTTCCATGATTTTTTGCAGATACAGATGTAGTTCCACCCTTTGCCTGTTCCAGACGTGATTCTTCCTCAACAGCTCGCTTTTGCTGACGAACTTTGAATCTATTTTCAGTCATATCTTAAAATCTCCTTTCTGAACTTTATGGAAAATATGGATAACTCTACGAGTTACCCACATATCCCACAAAGTCGGCTACTACTGCTAATTTAATTTTCATGATTTCATTTTATCATGATTTCATTAAAATTTCAATTTTAAGATTTTCCATACGCCATGTGTCAGCACGCTTGTAGCCAATGCAGCTGGAAGTCTTGGATTATATGCAACCACCGACTGATTTGCAAGCCTTGACTGTACAAACGCTTCACTTTGTGGCAGACAATAGATTGGTTCGTCTTTATGTTCTTCTTTGAAAAATTCCATAAATTCTTTTGTAGCCTTAAATCTATTTGTACCATTAACCACATACATAATAGGTGTATCTGGTGCATTACGCTTTACAAGGTCAATCGTTGTTTCCGTAGCTGGCATATCCGTCACACTTGGACGCATCGGAATAATAACTACATCCGCATCTTTGACCCATTCACCCATTTCACCTTGTAATGAACCCGGTGTATCAATAATTGATACATCCGCATTATCCATTTCAACAGGTTCATGCAGTGTACCGCCCTGACCGTCGAGGTCATAAAAGCAATACGGAACATTCTTGGCATCCAAAGCAAAAGCAAGCTCATCTGCAACCAGTGTCTTACCAACACCGCCCTTACGGTTGATAATCAATATGTTCTTCATGATTCATGCTCCTTTCATGATTTCATTGTTTCATGAAAACATTATATCATGACAACACAGTGGATTTCAAGCTGTTTTTTTCCTACCCAAATGTGCATTTAAAATTACTATCATGTTTCAATATACTATATTTGATTAAAAATAAGCCCGTGGTGAAGATTTTTTTAGAAAATCGTGGGATTTTACAAGTTTGAGATTTTATGCTTGTGGTGACGTCATACGGCGTGTTAAACGATGTGTTTTGAATTGTTCCGCTGATTACATACATGGAAAGAATGTGATGATAGATATTATCAGCATCTGAAAATACAGAAGCTAAAAAATGTAGCACGTTTCGTGCTACGTCAAATCCGTTGTCTACCAACGTATTCAGCGTTTTGTAGCAGAAAACGTAGCAGACAAAAAAACGGCGTGCTACGCATAAATCCGTTGACTAGCAAAGGATTTATGTGTTTTATAGCACGTGTAGCACGTTTTTTTGGAAACATATATATAACATTTTTATTTTAGTCTACACTAAATACAAATCCATTACATATCAACGGATTTATCCAAATTACACATAATATCATAATGATACAAAGTAAAATACGCTTATAGATAACATCACAATGATACAAAGTAAAATCCTCATAAATCAATGTTTTTAGGCTTTTTTTATTTTTCACGTGTATATATCTTAAAAAAATGTGCTACATCTGCTACAAATGGATAAATCTGTTGTCTCCCAACACATTTCATGTAGCATCAACATTTTTCTACATGCTACATTTTTTTGTAAAATTTGCTAAATCCCTTACCCAGCAACGGATTTCATGTAGCACGTTTTGTGCTACATTTCTCAAAAAAATCCCGAAAAACAAAAAGTGATAGCACATTTTCTGTACTATCACTCTGTATTACACTCTTAAAATTCCTCTGTAACTTGATTTCAACGTCGGACAACACTTTTTCTTTAAATCATTTCCTTTGTATGTAGTGCTATACCAATCTTCCAGCTTGTATTCATCAATCATCCATTCTGGCTTATCCATCATATTCTTAGGTCTGACAGCTTTTTTACTGTCAGGACAATCCCAATCTGGATAATCTTTCAGCAGATTCAGAACATCTTTGATAAATACCTGTAATGATTTTACTTCCTGTTTTCCAACGTACATTTTGTACCATTCTTTGTATAAATCATACAAGAATGTAAACGGAACAAAATCCCACTGTAATTCCGGCATGATTTCAGCCATAAACTGACGTACTGGGTCATTGAACTCTTTGTATTCTTCCAATGCCGTTTTACACACTTCTGGTACATCAAACTCATAGTAGTTCATGTTCAGAACCTTATACATTGCATACTCTACAACTTCTTTACGTTTCAAATAATCATCCTTGATGTATTTGCGTTCAGCTCCAGTAAAGCATTTTGTAAACGGAATGAACAGCTGACGTCTGTAGAATGAATCCGACTTATCTTTCACTCTTGGCATTTCGTTCAGACACTGCACCATGAATCCTTTAAACTTAAAAGAAATTGGCTGCTTGAACTTACGATTAACCTGAATCGTATCACCTGTAATTACAGCCTTTAAATTCGCAGCCTTGTCGATGTATGTACCGACGTCGTTTTCATCAACAATAACAGATGTTGCACGAATCAACGGTTCCAGCATGAAATCCTTACCAAAATCTTTCAATGGAATAGATGCATATCTTCCTTCTCCGACAAGCTGTCGCATCAACGCACATAATGTACCTTTACCATTGTTACCGGATTCTGAATACATGAAACAAGCCTTATTCCATGATACATTTGGACGAATGATAGCACCTAAAATCTGCCAGAGAATTGTGACCACACCTTTGTCATCAGACAATGTGTTCATCCAGCTTTCTACATCCCAGTCTGTACCATCCTCGTCGTTATGAATCACCACATTCTTTGCATTTGGATTGTAATCTACTCTTGATTTTGAAGTGAACACTTTATCCGGTGTAAACGGCATCAAGGTCTTTGTATCAAAATCAAAGATTCCGTTATTGACAGCAATCAGATTCCGCTCACTACAGCGTTTCACTCTCGGAGCTTCCTCTCTCATGATGTACATCATTTCCTGAAATTCTTTGTATGTGATTCTTCTCTTATAGAGTCTTGCAATACGGCGGATTTCAGAATCCTTTGTTGTATAAATACCTTCATCCTCACCATCTTCCATGTATACGCCCAAAAGAGAACAATCTGCATCATCTTCAGATTCAGTTGTCTCAATCAATGCAATATAATGCACATGCAGCATTATATACGCAATCTGATATGTTTCCAGCTCCATAGGAACCTTCCACTTTGCCCCCTGCTGGGCAATTGAATTATACATTGTGACTGCGTTCCTGCTGTTATCTAAAATATTACCCTTAATTTCATCAGGTGATGGCAACACTGGCTGTGCCAATGCATCGTTCACAGCATCTACTGTTGCATCATAAATTGTTTCTTCGTATGTTCTTGCCATATATTAACACGTCCTTTCTCATGATTTCATGTTTTCATGAATCTTCTGTT
>OLNW01001549.1_pt1 | contig 22174 bp, 16 predicted proteins | sample 1672121 | NCBI WGS metagenome assembly OLNW01 (sample SAMEA3136648, study PRJEB25190) | human gut metagenome
CGCGAAGAAACTCTCCATGCAGTCCAAAACAGCAAAAGGTGAACAGGCCCGCCAGTATTTCCTCAAAGTGGAAGAAAAGTTAAAAGAGGCTGCTCACCATACCGTTCCCATGACTGTCCCCGAACAGATCCAGCTCCTTGCAATGGGCAACGTGGAACTCAACCAGAAAGTAGACAACCTCGACAAGAAGATCGACCGTCTGGAACTTGACCTTCCCATCCTTGGTATCGAGATCGACCGGATTACTTCAGCAGCGAAGAAGAAAGGCGTGGAGTGCCTTGGCGGAAAGAACAGCGAAGCTTATCAGGACAAATCCCTCCGCGGAAAAGTCTACAATGATATTTACCGGGAACTGAAACGGCAGTTTGGCGTGAGTACATACAAAGCCATCAAACGGAGCCAGTGCGATACGGCCGTGTCAATCATCGGAGAGTACCAGCTTCCTTATGTTCTGCTGGAACAGGTGCAGCTCAAAAACTCTCAGCTTGGTTTATGGGGGGTAGCACATTATGAGTAAAAGAGCCCCTAAACTGAAAAGAAAAGAAATTTTAAGTACCATAAATACTTACTGCGAGAAGAATAATAATGACTTCGTACTGGTCTATCTGATGAAGGCTGCCGAACTTTTCTATAAAATGTATGACAATGAAGACTATGCCAGCTTGACAGATCTCGATTGGGATAAAGCGCTAGCACTGTTAGATCTTATACAGTGTAATGATGAGAAAAAGGTTCATAACATAAAAGTCATTCTTGGTTGCATGATGAGAAAATGCTAAATGGGGAAAGAATATGAAAAATTTTAAAGGAATTTTATTTTGCGTATTCCTTTTCATGAGTTTTGCACTTGCGTCAACAGATCTGTTCTGGTTTGCTGTTTATTTGCTGGCATGCGGAGTGATCTGGTGTCTGGTTCATCTTTATAGATGGCTGAGCTGGCTGTTTGCGGATGATATTAAACACATGAAACGGGACAAGGACAAGTATTATAAAAGAAGAGGATGGAAATAACCGCACATAAGCGTCTGCCGGATTGGCAGGCGCTTCTTTTATACATGAATCGAGGATGAACTATGGCAGGAAAAAATGATATTGTTGCCGGAATCCGGCTGGAAGGCGATCAGCAGTTCAAGAGCAGCGTAACCAGCGTTAATAAAACAGTCACTTCTCTGAGATCAGAGCTGAATCTTGTCAAAGCGCAGTACGATGGAAACCAGAACAGCATGGAGGCTCTGACCAAAAAAGGTGAGATATTAAATAAAATCCTGGAGCAGCAGAAGCAGAAGGTGGAGGCCACGAAGCAGGGGCTGGAGAACGCCACCAGGGCTTATGAAAACGGTGGAAAAAAGATTCAGGAAATGGAAAAGGCCTGCACCGCCCAGGAAGAGAAACTGGAAGAGTTAAACAGAACCTACCAGCAGTCCAAGCAGAAATTGGAAGAACTGGAAAAGACAAACGGTTCTTCCAGCGACGCGGTAAAGGAGCAGCAGGAAGCAGTCAAAAAGCTGGAAGAAGAGCTGAACGACCAGAACACAGCGGTTGCGAAGGCTAAAACCGAACTGAGTCGGTGTCAGAGTGAATACCAGAAGACGGGAAACAAGGTTGAGGATTGGAAAACAAAACTGAATAACGCCGAAGCTCAGGTTATTAAAGCGAACAGCGCTGTGGCCGAAAATGCCCGCTACATGGATGAAGCAGCAGCGTCGGCGGACAAGTGTGCAAAAAGTATTGATGCGTACGGAAAAGCAGTAAAAGAACCCGAAAAGATCAATACAGAATCCTTGTTAAAGGGTGCCGTGATCGAAAAAGCGGTGGATATTGCTACGAATGGCCTGGGACAAATTGCAGGTGCGGCAAAAGAGGCTGTTACAGAAATAAAAAAAGTAGGCAGCAGTTTTGAGGCCGCCATGTCAGGGGTAGAGGGCGTCAGCGGAGCGACAAAACAGGAAGTTTCTCAGCTTTCAGACAAGGCAAAAGAAATTGGAGCGAACACAAAGCTTTCAGCAGAACAGGCAGCGGGTGCAATGATGAACCTCTCCGTCGCAGGCTGGCAGGTACAGGAAACACTGGATGGCGTCGACGGTGTCGTATATCTTGCACGGGCGGCAAACATGGATCTGGCGGAATCAGCTCAGATCGCTGCGGATAATATTGCGACTTTTAATTTACAGGCATCAGACACCACTCACATAGCAGATATGCTGGCTTACGCCCAGGCGCACAGTAATACGACGGCGTCACAGCTGGGCCAGGCCTACAAAAATTCGGCAGCAAACATGAACGCCGCCGGACAGACGATTGAAACCACCACGGCAATCCTGGAGGCCCTGGCCAACAACGGCCTGCGTAGCGCGGAGTCAGGTACCGCATTGGCAGCAGTAATGCGTGACATGACTTCCAAAATGGAAGATGGAGCTATCGCAATCGGCGATACTTCGGTTAAGGTCATGGATAGCAGAGGAAACTTCCGTGATATGCTTGACATCTTAAAGGATGTGGAAAAAGCGACAAACGGTATGGGTGACGCTCAGAAACAGGCCGCTTTACTCTCCACATTTACTTCGGATTCAATCAAGGCATTGAACATGATGTTGAATACCGGAGCCGATGAAATCGCCGGATATCGGGAAGAACTGGAAAATTGTGCGGGTGCTGCCGAAGAGATGGGCGACACCATGGACGATAATCTGGAAGGAGCCACAGCGGCTTTCAATTCTGCCGTTGAGAGTCTGGAAATCACTATCTACGAAAAGTTCAGCGGACCGTTGAAGGCTGCCACAGAAATGGCCACATCTGCAGTTTCTTCTATCACGAAAGCGATTACTCCACAGAAAGATGCCTTAGTGGAATTTATTGATCAGGTAGCAGATACGAATGAAAAATCTGCGGATGTTCTTGAAAAGACAAAAAGTTCCGTGGATAACGCTGGAGATATGGCGGGAACCATATCGAACCTTGGAAGCCGTCTGATTGAACTGAACGATGTAGAAAATAAAAGCCTGAGTCAGCGCTATGAACTGCGTACCATCGTGGGAGAGCTTTCCCAGCAGATTCCCGAAATATCTGATGCATACGACGAAGAAGCTGGCAAAGTAAAGATGACGAATAAGCAGATCAGAGATTTGATCGAGAATCAGAAAGAACTGCTTATTCAGAATGCAGTCAACCAAGCGGCACAGGATCTGATGAATCAGATGCTGGACGCAGAGGTCAACAAAATGCGTGCGGCAGAAGCCATGCAGGCGGCAGCTGATGCAACGAAAGAAGCTCAGAAAACAATTGATGAGCTTCAAGAGCAAATCGCAAATACTCCAGATAATGACACAGCGGCGCTTCGTGATTTGACGTCTCAGCTCGGAGTGGCTAATGTTGCCTGGGAAGAATGCAGGGACACAGAAAAAGAAGCCCGTGAAGAGTATGGAAACAGTGTAGTAGCTGTAAAAAAGCTACAGGATCAGTATGACGGGCTTGAAGAAGCCGGAAAGAAACTGAGAAATGAGACTCAGCTTTCTACAAAAGCAGAAGAAAAACTAAATAGCGTCATAAAGCCTTTACCGGGAAGCGTGAGGGAACTGGCGGATTCACTTCTTACCGGGGCACAGAAGGGAGAAAAATTCGGAGCCGGGATAGATACACTCGGAGAAAAATGCACCCTGCTTGGTGGTATTGCAAAGGATACCGCGGATCAGATAGATGATGCATCAGACACAGCAGCAGATGCGGCAAAAAAGGCCGCCGACGCCGCAAAGGAAGCAGCCGAAGCCCAGCGGACAGCCGCCCAGGAAATCCTCGACGCCTACAATTCCACCAGGGAAAGCATCGAATCGAGTCTGCAGAGCAAAATCAGCCTGTTTGATTTATTTGAGAAGGAAGATGGTGGGGCGGATGTCACCACCGAGGCAATGAACAAGAACCTCAACAGCCAGATCGAAGCGATTAAGAAATACAAGGAAAATCTTCAGAAACTCCGGGAAATGACCGACGAGGAGGGAAAGAGCCTGGTATCACCGGAGTTCATTCAGTACATTGAAAGTCTGGGCATGGAAGGAGCTAACGCACTGGATCACATGGTCTGGACCTGGGAGAACCAGGGAGAATATGGAGCCGAGCAGGTCAGAGGCATTTCAGACAATTACATGGAGGCTATGGACCTAAAAGAAGAGATAGGAAAGACCACGGCAGCTAATACGATTGCATACAAGGCGGGCATGAAAGAATTTGCCTCATCTACCGAGGACTTCTCAGATTTGCGGGACGCTATTGAATATGCGGCACAGTACGCCGGAGAAGCCTGGCAGGGACTGACAGACGAAACCCGAACGGAACTGGAAAATGCAATTCAAACCGCATCTGCCTGTGGCGCGGGAATACCAGAAGGTTTGGCAGATAGCATCTCATCCGGCGCAACATCTCCGGAACAGGCTATTGAGATGATGAATTCGGCCATTGAGGGACAGTTCAAAGGCCTGGCAAAAATCGCAGAGGAAAATGGAATCAGCGTACCTGGCAACTTGAAAGTCGGGATTGAAGCTGGTGGCCAGTCCGCCGTGGATGCCTATACGGAGCTGATCGAGCTTCTGGCAGCCAATAACGTAGATTTGGAGACCGCCGGTAAGGAAGGCGGCACCAGCCTGGGGAAGGGTGCCGCAGAAGGAATTAAAGGAGAAACCGACAATGCGAAGTCCACCGCCCAGAAAGTCGTAGAATCCGCTCAGAAGGTCATTAACGACAACGCCGGGGCTTACGGATCCGCCGGAAAACTCCTCATCACCGCAATGGCCGCCGGAATGACGGCATTTTCCTACCAGGTCAGCAATGCGGCAGGGTCAGCAGCAGGAAGTGGGGCTGGTGCGGCAGCAGGATATGAAGGAAACTATCAGGCCGTTGGCAATCAGCTGGCCATCGGACTGGCTCGTGGAATTGCCCAGGGAAAAAGCCAGGCAATCAATGAAGCTGTCAGTATGGCCGTTGAAGCTCTCAATGCGGTAAAAAGGGCTATGGGTATTCACTCGCCATCAAAAGTGTTTGAAAAAGAGGTTGGCGCCCAGGTTGCAAAAGGCATGGCCTGGGGCATCAAGTCCAATGCGGTTTTGGCGAAAAATGCATCCATGAAGATGTCACAGGATGTTTTAGATTCCGCTACGGCCTGGTTAGATAAGTACAAAGCCAAGCGTTACACCTCACTTGAGGATGAAAAACTGTTTTGGGAGAAGGTGGCTGCAAACACGAAAAAAGGCACTGCGGCCTATAAGAAAGCCCAGCATGAGATAGCAGACCTCAATACCAAAATTCTGAAAATGCAGAGTGCCGCAAACAAAACAGTCGGCAGCGTATCAAGGACGAAAACGGAAGGAAGTGGCAGCAATCAGAAAACCGTTGATAAGTCTGTTTCCGACTACTATTCGGATATCTACAAGGCTGCAACCAAACACCTGGCGAACATGAAGGTCTATCATAACCTCAGCACGCAGGAAGAGGAAAAATACTGGGCAGCAGTGCTGAAAAAGGTAAAAAAAGGCACACAGGCCTACACAGATACGTATGAACAGTGGAAAGCTGTGCGAAATAGTGGAAAAAGTGCCAATACGGCGGCCGCCGAAGAAAAGAATGATTATGCTTTAAATGGGGGTGCACTGGATACTTACAAGCAGTATTTCAAGGTTTCCGAGCGAGCCGAGGTGGATTACTGGAACACTGTCCGGAAAAATTATAAGCGTGGCACCAAAGAGCGGGAAGAGGCTGACAAAAAATATTTTGCGGCGAAAAACACATTGAATGAATCTCTGAAAAGCCTGGAGGATGACTATGTGGACAAAGTTACCACGGTCAATTCCAAACTGAAAGAAGATATTCAGGATGTCACTAACGATCTGGCGGATTCTATTGCCGAGGTTACAAAGGAGACTCAGGATAAGATAGACGAACTGAACAAAACTTACGCTGATTCTGTAAAAAGCCGGCAGGAGTCCATCTACAATTCCATGAAGTTGACGGATAAGTTCTATTCAGAGTCCGATTCCGGCAGCACACTCCTTTATAACTTGAAAACCCAGGTGGTTGGGTATGATGACTGGCAGGATCAGCTTCAGAAACTCCGGGACAAGGGCATAGACAAAGATTTTATTAAAGAACTAGAAGATATGGGACCGGAAGCTTCCGCCATGCTCCACGTCCTGAATAACGACCTGCCGGAGGGCTCCGAAGGCAAGGGCATGACAGAAGCCGAGCTGAACGAATATATCGCCCTCTGGAAGAAGAAAAAGGAGATTTCCCAGAAGGAAGCCGAAAAAGAAAATGAAGACCTGAAAAAACAGACCGAGCAGGGAATTGCCGATGCCAAAGCAGCCGGTGATGCCCAGATTGATCAGCTGAACAAAAATAGTGAGAAAAAGATTGCTACTCTCAAGGCCAACGCGCAGAAGGAAATCAAGGCCGCTACCGAAGAATACCTGAATGGTGTGAACAATCTGGAAAAGCCCATGAACACTTCTTTGGAACATTTGGCAAAGCAGGCCGGGAAAATTGGAGAGAATACGGTCACAAAGTACGTCCAGGGATTATACGCGAAGGTTTCCAGCAAGAACGCAAAATCGTCCCTGCTGAATACCACGAGCACAATCACCACGAACTTGTCCACGCTGACCAAGGATGGTGAAAAGATTGGCAAAGACACTCTCGACGGTATCTTGAAGGCCATGAATGACTCGAAAAAGATTAAGACTTATACCACAAGCATGGTTAAAAAGATCGTTGCAGAGACGAAAAAGGCGGCAAAAATTAAATCCCCCTCCCGCCTGATGGCTGAGGAAGTTGGCGAATATATCCCGGCCGGAGTTGGCGCGGGCATTGAGGAAAACGCCGATACAGCAATCAAGCCGGCGCAGGACATGATTCGGGAGCTGGTGGAATCCACTACCGGAAAGAGCATGGGAAATATAACGTTGGAACAGTACCTACAGCGGATTGACGCCGGAGCGGCCCAGGCGGCCAGCACGGCGGCTCAGATGCAGGTGGAAATCCCCGGGGTCAATGTGGATACCGGAAGCATGGAAAGTCTGATGATGCAGATGTTGAAAGAAATGCAGAGCACATTTTCAAACGTGGTTGAGTCCATGCAGGGAATCAAAGTGGTAATGGATACCGGAAAGCTGGTCGGCGAGGTGGCGAAACCGATCTCCCAGGAACTGGCCTTACAGTCCCGGGCGCTGAACCGGGGACGCTTCTAAGGAGGTGAGAAAGTGCAGATCAATGGAACAGACATATCCAGATGGCATGCCCGGCAGTGGGCCGTTACAATCGGGAATCATGCGATAACAAATAACAGTGAGTGGAACAGGGGCTCTCCGGATCCATTCCTGATCGGCGGCACGATCGGCTTCAAAACCATCAAAGTGACCTTACTGATTAAGGATTCCAGTAGGGAACTTATGACTCTGGACCGGTCGAACATTGTAGCTACTTTGCTGGAACCGGCGGATATCGTTCTGGATGGCTTCACGCACAAATTCAGAGCGGTGTTGTCTAAGGATGCAAGCTTTGAGGAGACGGTGAACTACCGGCAGGACCGCTGGCACAAACTGACCCTGGAACTCCAGGGGTATGAGTATGGTTCAGAGATCTCCATGACTGGAGCCAGTTCTCTGTCGTTCAGCAATCCCGGAAATATTATTGTTCCGGCTACTCTGGAAATCACACCGGTTATAGGCTCGGCATCCATTACCGTGTCGGGACTCTGCCGGGATCCGGATAGCAAAAATGATTATCCTATCGCAATCAGAAATCTGGTAACAGGAAAAAAGATTGTGATTGACGGGGAGAGCGGCCTGGTGACACAGGATGGCGTATTAAAGGCGGGAGATGTGGATTTCTGGGAATTCCCGGTATTATTTCCGGGAGTAAATACAGTTACCTGCAATAATTCAAACATGACAATGACTGTGAAATTCAAACCACGGTTTATGTAAGGGAGGAGTACGACTATGACAAATAGAGAGATTATCGTAAATTATAACGGGTTGGATTACATTCAGAACTTAGAGACTTCACATTACAGACGGACCGGCGAAAAATTATTTCGTGGGCGGGTAAAAATCACCTATGCCATCAAGAAAAATATGAGAGAACTGCTGGATAAATTAAAACCCTACGATGAAGCTAAGGACGAGGTATTTGCGGAATATCGGGATCTGGATGCTGAAAAAGAAGTAGCTGAGAAATTGAAAAAGAAGATGGTCACAGGCGCAGAGGGGGCGGCGGAGTATGAGCAGGAAATGAAGGCTTACAATGAGAAGGCCGGTAATCTGCCTGTTATCATGAAATCAGGTAAAGATCAGGCAGAGTATGAAACAAAAATCAAAGAACTGCTGGATATTGATGTGACAGACATACATATTCACATGATTGGTCTGGATCAGATGGATGGCATCGAACTGGACAGCGCACAGCTGGAGCCGTTAATGTTCATGATTGAGGAATAAACGAAGGAGGTTTTCCTTCATGCTGAAAATATTTAACCAGTCCCACGAGGCTGTGGGATATATAAAAAAATGCCGGGATTGCAAGATTGAGAGCGTTCTTTCTACTGCGGAAAAGACGCTCTCTTTTACATATCTGGGAAAAGCCGGAAAGATCGATTACGAGTATTATATCCAGACCTCTGATGATGAATATGTGGTGAAAGCTATTCGGATCACATCAGACGGTTATCCGGAATATACCGCTACACTGAACACGGAGGAGCTGGAGGCCAAGACCTGGGAAACCTTCCTAGCGAAAGATTCCAGCCTGCGGGACACTGCCAATCTGGCCCTGGTAGGAACCGGCTGGCGTGTGGCGGAATGCACCGTGGATAAAAAACGAAGTGTAGGCCTGCAGAACGTCACCAGTAAGGTAGTACTACAGAAACTCTGCACGGTGTTCATGTGCGAGATGCAGGTAGACAGCAAGGCGAAGACGGTATCTTTCCGCGAGAAGTTTGGTGAGGACAAGGGAGTTTATTTCCTTCAGGGGCTGAATCTGCGACAGTTGACATTATCCGGTGATACCTACGACTTCTATACCCGGATTATTCCGGTAGGTAAGGATAATCTCAAAATCACGTCAGTGAATGACGGAAAAGAATACATCGATAATTTTCAGTATTCCAAAAAGATCATCCCGTATATCTGGCAGGACACCAGCTATGAAGATGCTGACGCCCTGATGGAAGACGCTTCCGAAAAACTGAAAGACCTGTCAATTCCGAAAAAGTCATATACCGCCGATATCCGAGATCTGGCCTACCGAAGCGCTGAGTACAGCATTCTGGAATACGGCTTAGGTGACACAATTACATTGATTGACCGCAAGACCGGCATTCGGGATAAGCAACGAATCACACAGATCACAGAATATCCAGGGAATCCTGATAAAAACACCTGCGATATCGCAAACACCCGTGAGACCTTCGACGAGATCCAGTCCCGTCTGAAAGAAGCTGCCAGTATCATAGAAGCGGCGAAAAATCTGGATGGAAGTATCAACGGAAACGCAGTGGATAAAGTAACCACGGATCAGATCCTGGGATTTAAAGACGGTGTAGAGTCGGGAATCCAGAACAGCGGAACGATAAGTGGGATTTACGGGAAAATAGAAGCCACAACGGCCGAAATTGGAACAATTAAAAGCACATACCTACAAGTTACAGAAGCAGATATCAAATATGCCACAATTGATCTGGCGAACATCAAAAACGGTTCGATCAAGACGGCAATGATTGACGTAGGAGCGATCAATACGGCCCAGATCGCGGACGGCTCCATCACGGATGCAAAAATTGTTGAATTAACAGCGAACAAGATCACCGCAGGTACTCTTTCTGTAGAACGCCTGGAAATCCGCGGAAGCAACAGGAGTATTGTCTACGCCTTGAACAATATCACCGGAGCCCTCCAGGCTCAGAATGTTGATACCTTGAATGGCGAGATCTTAACTCCACGGACCATCACAGCCGACAAAATTGTTGCCAGCTCCATCACCGGCAATGAGATCGCCGCAAAAACAATTCTGGCAAACCACATTGATGTGATAGACCTCTTCGCCCAGAAAATCGAAGCGACAGATCTTCATGTTGTTGGAAACAGCACAATAGACGGCAACCTGATCACATCCGGAACTATTTCGGCAGACCGCCTGGATGTCAACGGCATTTTTGCAAAAGATATAACAGCAACAGGCACAATCTCTGGAGCAACTTTAAAAGGTGCAAGCGGACAATTCACGGGGACCGTAGATGCCCAGACGTTGTATGTCAAGGACAAAATTCAGATATACGCCTCTTCTTACAGTTCAGCAGTTACCATCCTGGAGGAAACGAAAGAGGATGATATCAATAATTTGATTCTGGGAAGTTATAGCTACGGCAGCATTATTTCGCGGAATCAGATATCAGCCCCGAGCCTGTATGTGAGTGAAAATATAACTGTACTTGGAAATATTTCCGCAAGTAAAATAAATGGCGTGACATGGAATTGGTCCGGTCAGGGTGGACAACCTAATTGGTTGTGGGGTGGAAATGACGGAGTAAACATGTATGTATACAGTCCCTCAAACTTTAGCGTCAGCTATGCAGCAAAAGCTGGAAATATAAGCGGAGCCGTGGCAGAGAATGGAATAACATTTAAATCCGGCAGTAATCAAACGTATATGTACCAAACAGGAAATACAATTACATTCATGACCTCATCTGATGGTGGAAAAAATAATGCCTACCCTCTTGCTTTCGGTGCAGATCACAGCGTATCAGATCCGGGGAGTACCTGCGGCATTAACTTTTTGTCAGGAAACAGTTGGAAAGCGATAACACCGCATAGTGGAGATAACACCATTGCACTGGGAATGTCAGGATACAGATACACCCGTTTATATGCCGCGAGCGCAACTATCAGCACCTCGGATGAAAATGAGAAAAATATTCTTTCAGGGATTACAGGGGCATATGAAAAGACATTTCTGAATCTAAAACCAATTCTGTACCGCTGGAAAAACAACGATGCAAAAAAACACGATCGGGTCCATTGCGGGCTCGGAGCACAAAGCGTTCTTTCAGCGGCAAAAGAAAACGGATTGACTACATTAACATTTGCGGCAATCTGCCGGGATGACTTAGAAGAACCGACGGCAGACGGCAGGATGGAACGCTGGGGAATTGCGTATGAGGAATTGATACCCTTAACTATTCATATGACACAGAAAGCATTTGAAAAAATCGAAAATATTGAAAGGTCTATGAATGAGTTAAATAAAGAAAACATGAAGATATCGTTCTTGCAGAATCAGATTGAACAGCTATACATGTACATCGGGGAATTGCAGGCGAAAATTCAAGAAGAGGAGATAGAAATATGTTAAGTCAGAGCACGAAAAAAGTAACGATTACAGCTTCATCAATTGTGGAGACAGAGGAAAAGAAAGTTGTGCTGGAGAATTACACAGCAACGGTAGATTCAGCAAATCCGGAAAATTTAAGCATAAATAAATTTTTTCCGACCGCAGAATCAAAAGATCTGTATAAGGATCACCGGACGGAGTGCCGGGAAGATTACGCGGTGTTTCAGGAAAAAGCGTATGCACTCCAGGATGAGATGTTTGCTATGCTGGAAAAATAAGAGGTGAACAGTATGAAAAAAATCCTTATAGCCGATTTCTCAAAAGGAAATGAGAAGGCATATGTACGCGGATTATATCAGCATGATTATGGAGCAATTTTAAAAGTGACAGGAATCGAATACGCCGAGATCATCCGCGTTGATTTCGCTGGAACAAACGATGAGAAAGCGCATCCGGTTGTAGCACTGCAGGAGCCGGACGGAGGCTTCTGCGTAAAAATTCCGAAAGAAAACACGGATAAAGCCGGTGAATTAAGTGCGTATATATACGTCACAGACGCCGAAGCTGGTTTCACAATAAAAGAAGTAATTCTGCCGATAATCGAAAGAGTCGAAGCAGATCCGGACCCCTCCGGTGAAAAAACAGATCCTTTTGCAGAAGTAATTGAAGAAATCAAGAAAAGTGCAAAAAGCGCCAGCAATTCGGCGGCTTCCGCAGCAGAATCCAAGAAATCAGCATCCGAATCCGCTACACAGGCAGAAAAGGCAAAAGAAGCCGCTGAGTTATCTGCTGAGGCCGCAGCGGAATCGAAAGAAGCTGCCGGGGTATCCGCCAGTAACGCCGCCCAGTCTGCAAGCCAGTCCCGGGAATCCGCCACCGCCGCCCAGACCGCCGCCGATCAGGCTACGAAGAGTGCCACCGCCGCCGCCGAATCCGAAACCGCCGTCACTCAACTGGCCGAGAATGCTACACAGTCAGCGCAGAACGCATCCAGTTCAGCCGAATCCGCCAGCCAGTCCGCTGAGACCGCCAAAACCGCCGCAGGCGCCGCCGAAAAATCCGCATCGGCCGCACAGCAGGCAGTCAGATCCGCCGCCGAGAGTGCGTCCACAGCAACAGCAGCGGCCCAGACAGCCACCACCGCCGCGGGAAAAGCAGCTGAATCCGAAACGACAGCGAACCAGTCCGCCGAGATCGCAGGGCAGAAAGCCACAGCAGCGGAAACGTCGGCTAGCAACGCCGCAGAGTCAGCGACCGCCGCCGAGAAGTCTGCAACGGCCGCAGGAGATTCCGCCAGTGCGGCGAAAACGTCTGAGACGGCGGCAGAAGAGGCAGCGCAGACCGCACAGGAGCAGGCAGGTAAGATTAAGGATAGTGCGGAACAGATCGAGAAGAACAAGGCTGATGCTGATTCGCTAAAGGAAGATTTTGTTGCTGCTATGGATGCGGCTAACTCTGCTATGGATATCGCAAATAAAAGCTATGTAACCCCTGAGTTACGAAATGGTTCAATGGGAAATTCAGGAAATCAAAATGCAATTGGAATGAAGTATGCTTTGCCGATTAACGGAGCAAAATCGGTTACAGTTATTCCTACTTTTGCATTGACAAAAGGATATTATTTTCATTGGAATATGTGGGCATTAAACAAAAGCGGAGAATATACAACTAATGATAGGTTAAAAGAATATGACCCATTTATTAGAACGAGAAATGAAACGGTGACATTTGATTTTTCAGCGTTTCCAGAAAGGAGTTTAGGATTTGCGTTTTGTCTTTTCGAAAGAAATGAAGCATCAGAGTATGTAGTACATAGAATAGAAAAAGATGGAAAACATGCCTTTAAAGTTATATACAATTATGAGAACTATGCCTTAGATGCAGAACATAAAGAACTAGCTCAAGAGGTGGAGAACCTAAAGGAAGATTTGACATCTAAAGCCGATAAAACGTCCCTTGCACAAACTGACAGAAAACTCGACGCGTTGTGGAAATTGAATCAGGGCGTCAGCTACCAGTTTGAGCAAGACAGCACAGAGGCCTACCAGAAAACTGTGCCCACCGGGGCGAAACTGGCAAGCATAAAAAAGATAGGAGGGAAAACAATAGTTTGGAATCAGTTATTCAATTCCAATACTATAAAAACTGCGACTTATAAAGGAGTTACGTTTACAAATAATGGAGATGGAACGTATACAGCAAATGGGACAGCTACCGAAGAGTCCTTTATTTCAATCGCTATTAAATTTACAAAAGGTCATATGTATTACATGCGATCACTTACAACAATAGCATCCAGCAGAACCTATAAGGCTTATGTTACGGGGAGTAATCTATTTACAAAAATGACAGATATTGGTTACGGAGCAATCGATACAGCAATATCTGGAAGCACTGGATATTTTGTTCCCCTGTATATTTCGAAAGGAGTAACGGTTGAAAATTTAAAAATCGCTCCTAAAATAGTTGGCCTCACACAAATGTTTGGCAGCGGTAATGAACCCAGCACTGTAGAAGAGTTTGAGGCTATGTTTCCGGATGAAAGTTATCCGTACAATGCAGGCGAGTTGATGAGAGCTTCTGTGAATGAAGTTATATATTTAGATACCAAAAATCAAGAAACATCCTATCAAATTCCACAAGCGATTCGTAATTTACCCGGTTACGGTTGGTCTGCCGGGGATGTGAGAAACGAAGTAGACTGGGAGAATAAGCAGTATATCCAGAGAGTTGGTGCGGTGGATTTAGGAACGTTGAATTGGAAAGAATCTGGTGACACTCAGCGTGATGGTAATTCAACATATAAAAGCGACAGCCTTAACACAGTCATAAGAAGATATAGCACATACAGCGCGAATTCAATATGTGAGAAATTTAATATCGTAAAAACAAAAGATATTAGTAGAAATGAATACGAATATAGCATAAGTAACAATGGAACGGCATACCCGCTTCAGTTCACGGTGAAATCAACATTTTGCACCGATGAAAACGATTTCAAAAACAAAATCAATGGAATCATGCTCTACTATGAGCTTGCCGAACCGATCATAACAGATATCTCGGATATCATCGGTGATGCCTTCCAGGAACCCTTCGAGGTTGAATCCGGCGGCACCTTGACATTTCAGAACAGCCACGATGGCGGCTTTCAAATTCCGGTACCGAGTGAGGAAGAATACATTGTATCGCTGACAGAAGTAGGAGGTGTAACGGAGTGACAGAAATGCATGAAAAAATGATGGCGGCATTAGGGTTGTCACCAGAAGATTTTGAAAAAAAAGAAACTGTAGTAAGCAATGAGGAACGGATCAATGATCTTGAAATTGCTGTATGTGAACTGCTTGAAACACTTGGAAATGCTGAATAAGAAAAGGAGAAATAAAATGATGGCAAAAGTATATTTTAACAGATTGATTGTAGGAACTATTACATTTGACGCAATCCCCGAGAGATACCAGGACAAGGTGAAGGAATATGGAATTGATTATGTGAAAAAAGGAAAGCTTCCCGTTGAGGAATACGAAATGCTGTACAAAGAGGAATATCCGGATAAAGAGTAACTCAGGGCCGCAGGCAGACGCGGCTCTGTTCTTTTTTGGCAGAAAGGAGCGAGGTTATGAACCAGATCAGGGCAAAACCGTAGTGACGAAGCTACATATATATTATATTGAGAGAATTATTCAGAAAGAGAGGATATGCAAATGAAAGTGATTGATTCATATAATGCCCTCGTGGGTGGCATTGTTGCTGTATTAACGTATATCTTTGGTGAGCACTGGATGCTGTTCGCGCTGTTTCTGGCATTCAACGTGGCGGACTGGTTGACCGGCTGGATGAAGAGCCGCATGGCACACAAGGAAAATTCGGAAGCCGGGTGGAAAGGCGTGCTCAAAAAGCTGGGTTACTGGATCATGATCGCCGTGGCTTTCGGTGCCAGCGCAGTGTTTACGGAGATCGGAAAGACCATCAACGTGGATCTGGGAGTGACCGTGTTGCTGGGCTGGTTCGTCCTGGCATCGCTTCTGGTGAATGAGATCCGGTCCATCTGTGAGAATTTTGTGGAGGCTGGCTATAAGGTACCGAAAATCCTGACGAAGGGCTTGGAAGTGGCTGAAAAGGTTGTGAATAAAGATGATGATACAGGGGGCGAGTGATCGCCCTCTTTTTAAAAGAACGAGTTGAAATGAGTTAAAACGAGTTAGAAGTGAATTAAAACGCATTTTCATAGAGGATTTCCGTCGGAAAGGAGACAAAAAAATATGAGTACATTAAGTATCAAAAAAAATTACCTCACAAACAACCGCTGCTATCAGAAGGGAATCACCTGTGCGAAAATCGGCATCCAGATTCATACTATTGGATGTGCCCAGGGGACCGCACAGAGCGTAGCAGATTACTGGAATCAGCCTGCGGTATCGGCCTGCGTTCACTATGTCTGCGACGCGGATGTTCCCGGATATGTGCTGCAGCTTCTGCCGGAAACGTACCGCTCCTGGGCGGACGCCGGCTGGGGAAACAATAACCTGATTTCCATTGAGATCTGCGAGTCGGACCATATTTCGTATACCGGAGGCGCCAACTATATCATTAAAAATGAAGCCGGATTCAAAGCCGATATCCTGCGCGGCTACAACACCGCAATCCTGCTCTGCGCAAAGATCTGCAAGGAACGCGGCTGGGAGCCGCTGGCGAAACTTAGCAATGGAATGTATCTGATTTCCTCCCACAATGAGGGCCGTTTAGCTGGCCTGTCCTCCGCCCACGTTGATCCCGATCATGTTTGGGGACGTTTCGGTTTGACCATGGACGGTTTCCGGAAAGCCGTGAAAGCAGCTATGACTTCCGGCGGCCCGTATTACGTCCGGAAGGCCTGGGACAGGGCAGACACCCAGATCGGCAGCTACACCTATCTCGACAATGCCAAAAAGATTTGCCGGTCCGGCTACCACGTCTACGACGTCAACGGTCAGCTGATCTACAGCCCGCCGGTATTCCAGAAAGGCCTCCACTACCGCATGCAGACAGACCTCGCTCTGCGGACTGAACCGAAAACCTCCGCGCCGCTGGTTCAGTATGACACTATCCCCACGGCGAAGAGACGTTACTTCAAGCGCGGCGGCTCCGGCGAGGCCCTGATCCGGAAGGGAACGGTCGATAAATGCCTTTTAGAGGAACAGATTAGCAACCGGGGTGTCTACATGAAGCTCACCCGGGGCTGGGTCCTGGCACAGTACCAGGGTAAAAACAGGGTGTCAAAAGTATAAGAAGAGCCCCGGCTCGTCACCGGGGCAATACCACAATCTTACCTTATTATAATGGCGAACGTCATGTTACTAACTAACGTACGCCAAAGCCGGTGACAAGAGTTAGGTCAATCCCTTCCTCTTTAAAATAACCTAATTCAATAGCCGCATACTGCGGCGCATAAAAAATGGAGTGGGCTACCTCGTTCAGTGTGACTTTGGCAGCCTCCTCCGTTTTTTCTTTCTTTCCGCAGCCGGTGCCGAGAAGCATCGTGGCCGTGAGAAGTGCGGCAGTTATTTTTTTCCAGTTCTTTTTCATAAAAACCTCCCTGACTTTGATACTGTCAGCATATGCGGTCAGGGAGAAATGGTTCAGGAATCGAGAGAGTCGATGAGCTTCTCGATGAGCGTTTTTTTCATATAAGTGTCGAAAGCGAGAAGACAGATGAAGGAGAAAAGCTGGAGAAAATCCCGGTCCTCTTCCGGCGCGTCCTTGAAGGTATCTTTGGAGATGGCGGATTTTTCCTCTATATCCTTCCGGAGCTTGGTGAGCTCGTCCTTTTCCAGACTGAACACTTCCTTATAAATGTCCTCGATGCCGAAATCTCCGCCCTTCTTGAAATATTTGTCCGTCAGCGGTTTCAGGAGGGCCTGAATATCGGTGATGGAGAGAAGATTTTTGAAATAATAGATGAAGGTCAGGACCAGCATGTGCTCCCGGGAATATTTTTTCTTCGTGGGAGGCGGAAGCAGATCATTTTTCGCATAATTGTTGATCATGGTCTTGGTGAGGATCTTGTCCTCGGGATAACGCCGGGTCTTCTTCAGGTGTTCTTCCATAAACGTAGTCACCTGGTCCATGTAAAGATCAATGTTCGGGATATCCTCCGGCCGGATGTAATCCAGACCGGAAAAAGTATCAAAAATGCTTTTCAGCATGTCAGATGTATCGACTGTCATAGGGTTCACCTCAGATTTCTTTTTCATAAACCCATTATCTGGTTTTTAAAACCAGATGTCAAGTGGTTTTTTGAGTTTTGTCAACCGGCGGGGGTGACAGAATGAGAAATTTGCGGTATAATAAACACTGGAAGAAAAGGCTCTGGGCGGAATTGTGTCAGGGCATTAAGATATCACGATAGAGAGGAAAAGTACATGAGTATCTACGATACATTAAATGAACAGCAGAAAGACGCTGTACTGCACACAGAAGGACCGGTGCTGATTCTGGCGGGAGCCGGTTCTGGAAAAACAAGAGTGCTGACCCACAGAATCGCTTATCTCATCGAGGAAAAAGGCGTAAATCCCTGGAATATCATGGCCATCACCTTCACGAACAAGGCGGCCGGAGAGATGAGGGAGCGTGTGGACAAGCTGGTGGGCTTCGGCTCAGAGAGCATCTGGGTTTCCACCTTCCATTCCTCCTGCGTACGGATTCTCAGACGCTACATCGACCGTCTGGGCTATGACACGAATTTTGTCATTTATGATGCGGACGACCAGAAAAGCGTCATGAAGGATGTCTGCAAGCGTCTGTGCGTGGATACAAAGACCTATAAGGAAAAGGCCCTGCTGGCTGCCATTTCCCGGGCAAAGGATGAACTCATCGGACCGGAACAGTTCGAGCTGGATCACCGCGGAGATATGAACGGCGAGCGGATCGCTACGATTTATAAAGAGTACCAGAAAGTCTTAAAACACAATAATGCTGTGGATTTTGACGATCTCATCTGCCTGACTGTGGAGCTATTTAAAAACAATCCGGATGTGCTGGAGAGCTATCAGGACCGGCTGCGCTACATCATGGTGGACGAGTACCAGGACACCAACACCGCTCAGTTTATGCTTGTGAGCCTTCTGGCCTCCAAGTACAAAAATCTTTGCGTAGTCGGTGATGACGACCAGTCCATCTATAAATTCCGCGGGGCAAATATTGCGAATATCCTGAATTTCGAGCATGTTTTCCCGGGAGCCTATACCGTGAAACTGGAGCAGAACTACCGTTCCACCAAGAACATCCTGAAGGTAGCAAACTCTGTGATTAAAAACAACCAGAGCCGTAAGGAAAAGAGCCTCTGGACCGACAATCCCGAGGGTGAGCCCATCAAGCTTCGGCAGTTTACCACAGGCTACGAGGAAGCGGATTATGTGGTGAGAAATATCGAGAAAAGGGTTTCCACCGGAGAATTTCATTATAAAGACTGCGCGATCCTTTACCGGACCAACGCTCAGTCCCGTATGTTTGAGGAAAAACTCCTGATGGCCAGCATCCCCTACCGGATCATCGGCGGCGTAAACTTCTATGCGAGAAAAGAGATCAAGGATCTTCTGGCATATCTGAAAACTGTGGACAATGCGAGAGACGATCTGGCGGTTCGCCGTATCATTAATGTTCCGAAGCGGGGCATCGGCGCGACCACTCTCACGAGAGTGCAGGAGTACGCCGGTGAGCATGGCATCAGTTTTTACGAGGCCTTAAAAGGAGCTTCCGGCATCCCGTCTCTGGGAAGAAGCTACATGAAGGTGGAGCCTTTTGTGAACTTTATCCAGGTGTTGAAGAGCAAGGCCGAGCATGTTTCCGTGAAGGAACTTCTGGAGGAGATCATCGAGGAGACCGGCTATATGAGAGAGCTCAGGGCGGAGGCTACCGACGAGGCCCTGTCCCGTCTGGAAAACATTGACGAGTTGATTTCCAAGGTGGCCGCTTACGAGGAGAGCACGGAAAATCCGACCTTAAGTGGTTTCCTGGCAGATGTGGCCCTGGTGGCAGACATTGATTCTATGGATGACAGCGACGACCATGTGACGCTGATGACCCTTCACAGCGCGAAAGGTCTGGAGTTCCCCAATGTCTATATGGCAGGCATGGAGGATGGCGTTTTCCCGAGCTATATGACTGTTTCCTCCGAGGACCCCACGGATCTTGAGGAAGAGCGCCGTCTCTGCTATGTGGGTATCACCCGTGCGATGAGGCAGCTGACCATGACCTGTGCCCGTCAGAGAATGGCAAGGGGAGAGATCCAGTATAACCGGATGTCCCGTTTCATCAAGGAGATCCCGGAGGAGTACTTAAGCATCGGCCAGCCGGCGAAGCCGAAGACGGAGCTCAATCAGCCGACCAAGCGAAAACTGGCGTTCCAGGATGCGAAAAATGCTTTCAAGAGCAAGGCTCTGGATCCGAAACAGTTCAAGGTGGAGAAAGCCGGCAGCCTGGATTACGGCGTGGGCGACACCGTGAAACACATCAAATTTGGTGTGGGTATCGTGGAATCCATCACTGATGGCGGCAGAGACTTTGAGGTGACAGTGAATTTCGACAAGTGCGGCGTGAAAAAAATGTTCGCCGGCTTTGCAAAACTGAAAAAGATTTAGAAAAATATTATAGTATTATCCGTGGAAAGGTGATATACTAAACACGAGAATAAAGAATGAAGAACGGCAATGGAGTTTTCCATGATGTCTGTGCAAAGGAGCGAAAGGACGTGGCAAATATGAACAGCAGATTAGAGGAATTATTAAACAGTCTTCAGAAAAAAGAAGAAGAGAAGCCGAAGAACGTAGTTCTCTGGGTTCTGGCAGCGATCGGAGCCGTAACAGCAGTGGCAGCCATCGCATACGCAGTATATCGTTATTTTACTCCGGATTATCTGGAAGATTTCGATGATGATTTTGATGATGATTTCGACGACTACTTCGATGACGAAGAGGAGGACAAGAAATCAGAGAAGAAAGACGAGGAAGCTTCCGAGGAGGAATAAGCCACAGATCAGAGAAAATAAAAAGTGAGACAGATGTCTGTCAGGCAGGCACCTGTCTCTTTTTATGAGAAAGGAAAACAGATGAAAAAAGGTGAAATTTTAGAAGGTGTTGTAAAGGAGCTCCGTTTCCCGAACAAGGGAATCCTGGAGATCGAGGGCGCGCCTGTAGTGGTGAAAAATGCGGTTCCGGGCCAGAAAATCCGTTTTTCTGTGACAAAAGCCCGTTCCGGAAGAGGCGAGGGCCGACTTCTGGAAGTGCTGGAAAAGGCTCCGGGAGAGATTGAAGCGTCCTGTCCTCATTTTGAAAACTGCGGGGGCTGTACCTATCAGAATCTGCCCTATGAGCAGCAGCTCGCGATGAAAAGTTCCGTGGTGGAGAAACTTCTCCGGGAGGTATGTCCGGACCTGAATTTCGAGGGGATCAAGGGAAGCCCCAGGGAAAAAGAGTACCGGAATAAGATGGAGTTCTCCTTCGGCGATGCCTACAAGGACGGTCCGCTGGCCTTAGGTATGCATAAGAGAGGAAGCTTCTATGATATCGTGACCGTGGATCAGTGTCAGATCGTGGAAGAAGATTTCCGGAAAATTCTCTCTGCTGTGCTGGATTTTGCTGCTGAGACCGGCTTCCCTTATTATCACAAGCTCCGTCATACAGGCTTCTGGCGTCATCTTCTCGTGCGGAAAGGCCTGAAAACCGGCGAGGTTCTGGTGGCTGTGGTGACAAGCTCCCAGAACAGCGCGGATATGAACGCTTTGGCAGAGCGTCTGAAGGCTCTTTCTCTGGACGGCGAGCTGGTGGGAGTTCTCCATATTATTAATGACAGCCTGGCAGACGTGGTACAGTGCGACGAGAGCCGGACGCTTTTTGGCCGGGATTTTCTCTATGAGGAACTGCTGGGCCTTAAGTTCAAGATTTCTCCGTTTTCGTTTTTCCAGACCAACTCTTTTGGCGCGGAGGTGCTTTATGAGACGGCCAGAGACTATGTGGGTGAGACGAAGGATAAGGTAATTTACGATCTTTACAGCGGCACCGGTACGATTGCCCAGATCCTGGCCCCGGTGGCTCAAAAAGTCGTGGGTGTCGAGATCGTGGAGGAGGCCGTGGAGGCAGCCAAAGTGAACGCAGGCCTCAACCATCTGGACAACTGTGATTTCCATGCAGGCGATGTGCTGAAAGTCATCGACGAGCTCTCTGAGATGCCGGATCTTATCGTCCTGGATCCGCCGCGAGACGGTATCAACCCCAAGGCCCTGGAAAAGATCATCCGCTTCGGCGTGGACCGCATGGTCTACATTTCCTGCAAACCCACCAGCCTGGCAAGGGATCTGGTGACGCTCCAGAGCAGTGGCTACAGAGTAGAGAAATGTTGCTGCATCGATCTTTTCCCATCGACCTATCATTGTGAGACTGTGTGCCTTTTGGGCAAACGAAAACCAGATGCCAAGGTAAAAATAAGCATTGATATGGATGATTATTACCGTATCAGGGAGAATGCTGAAAGCAAATAAATCTTTACAAAACTGAATAATACATTGAATTAAAGCAGGATAGAAGCTGTTGATGCGTTAGAAGATAACGTGTCAGCGGCTTTTTCTTGTTAGGGCATGCCCTGTTTCCCATTGAGAAGTTTTTCGTTGTTCCGAAAAACGAAACGTATGGAAATAGGCATTTCTGGTGCAGAGGGTATTATGCGGATACAGTAGAAAATTCCAATGCGATTAAATACAATCATTTTCATGGAACAGTGAATGTTCATTGTGAAGAATTATCGGATGATGGGAATATGGCTGTTTTTCAGTTTG
>OLNW01001551.1_pt1 | contig 22099 bp, 10 predicted proteins | sample 1672121 | NCBI WGS metagenome assembly OLNW01 (sample SAMEA3136648, study PRJEB25190) | human gut metagenome
TCGTGTTTCATCATGTAACATAATAATCACCTCTTGACTCTATCATAGACCTGTTATCAAGAGTGTGCAGTATTTTTTTTGAGTGCTATAATCTTCGTACCCTCAAAGGCAAAAGCTTATTGATCGAGCTTTTGCCCTTGCATGCGTAGGAAACCACCCTATTCGGATGCAATTCTCATTTCAAGTTCGTTGATAAAAAATCGGAAACTCGGTGAAATATTTTCTTCCAGCACAAGATTCACACCTATTTTATCTGCCCATTCACACTTGGCTTTTCCAATTTCACTATAACGATTTTGCGATTTCTTTTGCAATTCTGATAATCCGCCTGGATACACGGTATTTGCCAAGATTTGCCATGTATCACAAATTCCATCTTGTTCATAATCTCGAAGGAATTTTTTCTTTGCCGATGGATATGCTTCCCAAATGGCATTCTCATCTCCCAAAAGCCACGCTTCCATTTCCTTCACTGCAACGCAGAACACGCAGTCTGTTAGCTTAACTGTTTCTTTCGCAACATTCTCTAATTCCTGCCGAAAAACCTCTGGATCTCTCTTGTCATTATCTAAAACTACAATAATAGCAGCCTGCTTCATCGATGCAAGACTCCGGTCAAATCCCCGAAGATACATATGTAAATTATTTAACAGATTTCCACCTTTTCGTTCCATCAGATTTCCGTGCGTTGCGAGATGTCCGATACCTTTAAAAGATTTTGTATCTGCATAAATCTCTCTGTCAGGATATTTTGCCTTTAATTTCTCTATTACATGATTTATTAAAATTTCTGTCGACAAATCCTCAATCAAAAACTGAAAATACATAAATTCCTCTTCCTAGCCAAAATATCTGCTGTACCACATGTCACCCAGGCTGATGCCTTCTGCGGAAAGTTCTTTTACAAATTCATACTCCGAAGCACGTTTAATTGTTGAAAACCCATCTTCCTGCTTTGTCAATACCCACACATTTTCCGGGGACAACGCATTCACGAAAAACGGACTATGCGTTGTTACAAATAACTGCTTGGTATAACCGGTTCCTACGCTTTTTACCATTTCATCTGCCAGTACTTTTAAATATTGATGATATAATCCATTCTCAGGTTCTTCTATAAATACAAGCTGTCTTGGATTACTTTCATGCAGTAACAAATAGTAGGCAAATAATTTCAAGGTTCCATCTGACATTTTAGGAGAATAAAAAGCATTTTTAAATCCTTTTTCCCAGAATTTCAGCATCATCTGTCCGTTCTCGAATTTAACCGGTTCAATCTGCTCAATATCCGGAAGCTTTGTCTGAATCTCTTTCAGAACCTTTGCAAAATCTTTCCTGTTTTCCCGATACATGTATTGCGCCACATTGTTGATATTACTTCCGGTACGATTCAGATAAGGCTGCGGTGCTGCTGTCTGTATCGTTCGGGCTGCATCTGGCGTAAAATAACATAAATACCAGCTTTTCAGAAAATTCAGGAACCGTTCAATTCGTTCATACTGTTTCATGGCTCCCAATGTCACAATTCCAAGTTTCCGAATATCTGCCAGTTCAACATCTACTTTTTCGCCAATTACCGTCCGTCCCTCGTCATCTGCACCACCTTCTTTTCCTTCATAAGCATATCCCTTTCCGTTTTGCAAAAGCAGGAAAGAAAGCGGCCTGCCGATTTTTTTGACTCTCTGGCGCAGACGTTCCTCTTTGACATAGGGACGCCCCATAGAATCCTCGTCAATTTCCAATTCATAGGTAATGGGACGCGTATTATTTTTTTCGCGATAGTACAGTTCAAATTTAATTGGTTCGGTTACTCCTTGGGAACGGATCTGCTGAAATCCTCCCCTGTTTTTGGTATCGCAGGCAGATTCCACGCCAAATTCAAGACAATCGGCCAGAAAACCAAACGCATCTGCCAAGGTACTTTTTCCGTTTCCGCTTGGTCCGATAATAGCCGTCATATTCCCAAGCGCTTCCCCCTTTTGATTCGAAAGAGTTTTCCCCATAATAATATTTTTTAATGGACCAAAGTTTTCTATTTTTACTCCTTCAATTTTTCCCATTAAATTCTCCTACCTTTTTCAACATACATATTATTTATTCGAAACATGTTCCTGCCTGCTGCTCACTTTACATCTCTTGAAAAATTGCTGGCAGCAGGTACCATGGCCTCCAATAGTTTCCGTATCTCATAATCAACTTTCGCTGTTCGTCAAAAGCGAGCAAGATCTCTTTTGATTCACTTGCGCTCATTATACCACAATTCACACGGCAAATCAGCTTTGAAGATATCTTTTTTAAGATTTAATATTTGGTTTAATGCCCGGGATAATACGAACACGAATATTAAATGTCAGAATGTCAGTCCAGGCAAAGTTTCCGCCTTGACTGACAATTCTGGCATTCGATAAAATCAAGAAAGCAGTTCAACAAAATTCACACAGTTTCTGTTACACTCTCACTTTTCGTTGCAAATTTCCTTGCTGAATTTTCCGTAATATTCACTTTATTTTCACTGTGTTTTCGTACTGCCGAAAGTAACTGACGTGCTGCTATAGAGCGGAGTATTTCCATCAAATCCAAAGGCTTGTATTCGAAATGTATATGTTGTAGCTTTCTGCAAATTTTTCACATCATATTTCGTAATCTCATTTCCTTCGATTCTTGCAATTCGAACCCATTTCCCCGCTTTTTGCTGTTCAATAATATATCCAGATGCGCTGGCGTTTTTATTCCAAGACAGCTGTACGGAATCTTTTCCGGCACTTCCAATTCGGAATCCAGATGTCATGGCAGGCAGTGTTTTTGCCGAAATATACTTCCAGCTGCTATAAACAGGGAGCCCGTTTTTAAAATTAAACGCCTGTACACGATATTGGCAGGCAGCTGACGCTGCTAATTTTTCTACCCGGTACGTTGTTGTATAATTCCCCTCCAGTCTCGCAATTCTGATCCATTTTCCGGATTTGTTTTGCTCGATAATATAGCCTCTTGCGGTTCTGTTTCTATCCCAGTTCAATTTGACCGCATCTGCCGCGCGCCCTGCAATCTTTAGTCCCGTCACACTGCCCGGAACAACATTGTCTGCATCGGTAAGACCAGATACGTAATTCCATTCTCCATAAAGCGGCGTATTGTTTTCAAAACCAAATGCCTGCATTCGAAATTCATATGTTGTATTTGACTTTAAATTTTCAGCACGATATGTTGTTACATTTTTTCCTTCCATACGTGCCAGCCGCTTCCAGTTGTTTCCCTCCTTTTTCTCTATAATGTATCCCATTGACGTTTCATTTTGTTTCCAGTTTATTCGCAATGCATTTACTGCAGTACCGCCTATTTTAACCTCTTCTACTTTCGATGGATTTGTCTTTCCATTCATCGTGCTATAAGTACTGTAAATTGGCCTGGATCCGTCAAAGGCAAAAGCGCAGATTCTGAATTTATATTCTTTGGAAGGATTTAATTTTTCTACCCTGTATGTACTTGTATTATTTCCTTCCAGACGCGCAATTCTTGTCCAGTTTCCTGCCTGATATTGTTCGATAATATAGCCCTCTGCCGTTTTTTCCTGCTTCCAGTTAAGCCGAAGTGCATTATCTGCACGCCCGCCAATCTTGAATTCTTTCACCGCATTCGGATTCTTCTTTTGCGTTTTACCGGAAATATTTTTCCACTCACTGTAAAGCGGTATGTTTCCATCAAAGCTAAATGACTGTATCCTGAAATTGTAGGTAACATTATCGCTTAACTTCTCCACCCGGAATGTAACAGTTGCGTTTCCCTCTATTCTTGCAATTCTCTTCCATACTCCGGCCTGACTCTGCTCGATAATATACCCTTGCGCAGAATTATTTTTGTTCCAGTTGAGTCGCAGCGCATCTACCGCAGTTCCCCCTATTTTCAGATCAGATATCGTGGATGGATTGGTTTTTCCTGAAACATTGCAATTCTTTCCATATTTTGCTTCCGATCCTTCAAAATAGAAGATACGGATCCGAAACTCATATGTTGTCGCAGCACTTAACCCACTTATTCTGTAAGTCGTCGTATTGGCATCGGCTATTCTTGCAATTCTTGTCCATGTTCCGTTCTTCTTTTGTTCAATAATGTATCCTTCTGCTTTTTTGTTCTTATCCCAGCTGATCCGCAAAGCATCCTCAGCACGTCCGCCAATTTTGGCACCACTTATGGTACCCTGACCAGTTGTTTCTCCCGCCGTTCCGCCAGACGAACCTCCGCTGCCGGAATCCGGCGTTGTTGTAGGTTTTGGTGTGGATGTTGGAACTGGTGATGTTGTGGGCTTCGGTTTCACATCCGATTTGTCATAGTTGTAAATCCACTCCACAAGATTTAACGGGTTGTCCTCCTGTGCCGGCAGCTCCATTTTTTCTCTGTCACTTTTACTTCCATTGTAGCGAATGGAACTCAAAGAAGTAACATCAAATGCATATGTTCCAATATACTTCAAAGATTTTGGAAATTGAACGGTGTTTAAATTATTACACCATCCAAATGCTCCTTCCCCAATTGATTCAAGATATTTTGGAAATATAACCTGCCGGATTTTCTCCTGCATGTTAAAAAAATTATCTCCAATTGCTGTAACTTTATATCCATTAATCAAATCCGGTAAAACTATTTTACTTTGAATGTCAATATTACTGCTTATGATCGTAACTGTTTTTCCGTCCGGATTCAAAGTATAATTATATTCCGGCACTGTATTTGTTTTATAAATCCAAGAAGCCTTATCTACCAGACTATCCATATTGTTTATTTTTGCACGATCATTTTGTGATCCCGCATAATATACGTATAGCTCATTTGTTCCTATCGCATCTTCTGAAATTTTTTTTATACTTTTAGGCAAAGAAATCGCTTTTACCATTCCCCCATACATGGCTGGGCGAACCGCATTTTTTTCAATCTCTTCTACCCCTTCTGAAATTGTCAATCTGTCAATTTCGCAAAAAAATAAAGCATCTTTCGGAATTATTTTTATCTTTCCAGGAATTGTTAATTCTTTAAAACTTCCTGATATACAGCATTCGCTCATCTCTTCCAACGAATCTGGCAATACAATTTCTTTCAAGTTTTCTCCACAGTCAAAAGCATAACGATTTAATTTTTTCAATCCCGAAGGCAGAGTAACTTTTTCCAAATTTTTGCAATTACTAAACGCCTGCTCGCCAATCTCAACAACGCTATCTGGAATAACAATCTGTTTCAAGCTTTCGCATAACCCAAACGCACTTCCTCCTATAACCTCTAAGTTTTTTGAAAAAGTAATTTTTTCTAAAGCAAAGCATTCATCAAATGCATATCTTCCTATTTTTTTTATACTGTCTGGAAGCACAAGCTGCTCTATACTATAACAGTGCTGAAAAGCATTTTCTCCTATTTCTGTGACTGTATAATCATCCATTTTCTCTGGCACTTCTACTTTACCATATATTAATGGATCCGCCTGTGTAATTTTGCAGGTTTTTCCATCTTCATTTACTTGATATTCATATTGAAAAGAAACATTATCATCGCTTTGATAATGCCATCTGGCGCTGGAATATCCTACAGCATAGCTATAACCATAGTATTTTTTTCTGTCATTAACACTGCCTGCATAATAAATATCTTTAATATTTCGATCCACACTTATCGCGAAGCTATCCATTCCAAACGCTGTATTTTTTGATAATAGCGTCAGTTTTTCAAGATTTTTGCATTCTCCAAATGCATTTTCTCCAACATATTTAATATTTTTGGATAATGTTACTGATTTGATTTTTTCATCATTATAAAAAGCATTGTCTCCGATTTCCGTTACCGTATATCCGTCAATTGTATCAATCACAAGATTCTCATATGAGGTTGTCTCTATTTTAGAACCCTTTCCATATAATATGCAGGTTTTTCCATCATCATTTACCTTATAGTCCCATTCCTTTTCATCATTTGATATCTGATTCTGGTTATATAAGATTTTTGCAGTTTCGGCTAGGAGGGAATCATTATATTCTCCAATTTCTATTTTCCCCCAATCTTCTTTAGTCCCTTCGTAATAGATATATTCCAGTTTAGGATCAAAATTAAATGCCTCGTTTTCTATCTTGGTTACACTTTTCGGGACAAAAATCTTCTTTAACGATGGACAATTATAAAAGGCACCCCACTCTATCATTTCCGTTTTATTCGATAACATGACCATTTCCAGTTCATCGCAGCTCGAAAACACGCTATTTTTCATCGTTTTTATTCCCGATCCTATTTTTACTGTTTTCAATTGTTCACATCCCTGAAATGCACGTAAATCCATCTCCGTAACACTATCTGGAATTACAACGTCTATCATTCCAGTTTCCAAAAAGCCTTGATGTTCTATTTTTTGAATTCCTTCTGGTATCTTCGTATTCAAAGAATGACAAAATGCAAAAGCACTATCCCCGACTACCTTAAGTTTATCCGGCCATACTACATTTTCCAGTTTTTCACAGTACATAAACGTTTCGTTATTTATTTTTTCCAGATATTTTGGCAGCTTAACTTTTTGTAAATTTACACATTTTAAGAAGGCATAATCTCCTATTTCTTTTATACTATCCGGCAACGAAATTTCCACAAGACCGCTGCATTCTTCAAATGCAAAAAATTCTATTTTTTTAACTCCTTCCGGTATACTCACATTTTGTAATTTTTCATCATAACGGAACATCTGTGACGAAATTTCTTTTAATCCTGCTGGCAGTTTTACCATGACTAAATTTGAGCATTCCAAAAAAGCATTAAACTCAATTTCCGTAACGGTATCCGGAATTGAAATATTTTCCAGTTCACTGTTCTGAAATGCACTATACTCTATTTTCAGAAGTCCATCCGGCAGCTGAATGGTCTTAAATTTGCAGCCGTCAAAAGCCATTTTTCCTACAACAGTAACTTTATATCCCCTCACTTTTTCCGGAATAACAATTGCATCTGTTCGCGTTCTGTCTGCTTCCACAATGGTGCAGGTTGTTTGATCTTCGTTTACTTGATAGGTCACCAGCCCTTCCGTAAAGGTATCATTTTCGCTTTGGGCATTTCGCGGTGTCTCTTCCTGACTGCTGTCGATTCTCTGCTCTTCCTGTACTATGCTCTTCTGCATAACCGGTTCATTCACCGCGTTTTCATCATCTGTTTCCATATTGTTCTCATCTTTGTGGAAATCCGAATCTGTTTCTTCCTCTTCTTTTAAATCAGATCTGTTATTTTCTCCTGCCTGTTCTTCTGTCTGACTCTTCTCTTCTGCATTCTCCTCATTTTGATTCTCTTCTTTCTGATCTTCTTCCATCCTTTTATTTTCTGTCTGCTCGTTTTCTTCTAATTCATTTTCTTCCGTCTGATTCTCTTCTTTCTGCTTATTTTCATCATCCTTCGTTTCTAAACTGCTTTCTTCTGCGAGTTCTTCCACATTTTCCGCTACTCTTTCTGCCCCGATATTTTCCGCCCAGACACAGTTTGTTCCTGAGTTAACCATGCTGACCACAAGCAATATTGCTAAAATTCTTCTCTTCATGTCTGCTCCTCCCTCCACATCATTGCTATATTTCCAATAAACAGCATCTTGATTTTTCTTTCCTACTTTATTTTGTTTTCCACATATGGCGGTATAAAAAAGTTCATGATATCATATACTTTCCCGCATTACGATATCATGAACTTTTTTCTCATCAGCAAACTACAAACACATCTTTCTCAACCGCATTTGTAAAAATTGTGCCTTTGCCTTCTATGTTTTTAATTTGTATTTCCTTCAATGAAAGCATATTCACTGTAAAGTGGTGTACTTCCGTCAAATGAGAAGCTCTGCATACGGAATACATAATTGGATGACTTTGCAAGATGTTCTACCCGGTATGTTGTTGTCGCATTGGAACCAATTCTTGCAATTCGATTCCATTTTCCATTCACATACTGTTCAATAATATAGCCCGATGCACGATCATTCTTATTCCAGTTTAACCGTATTGCATCCGATGCTGTTCCACCAATTCTAAGCCCTGTTACTGCTGTTGGATTTGTTGTTCCTGCTGCTGAATTTGTTGTTCCTGTAACAGTAACCGTATCACTGTAAAGCGGTGTGTTTCCATCAAATCCAAAGGCCTGTATTCTGAACTTATAAGAAGTGCCACTCTGAAGCCCTGCAATTCGATAGGTTACCGTACTGTTTCCCTCGATTCTGGCAATTCTCACCCAGCTTCCATTTTTGTACTGTTCGATAATATAACCGGATGCAGAAACATTTTTATTCCAGTTAATCCGCAATGCATCCACTGCCCGTCCGCCGATTTTTACACCCGATACAATGGATGGTTTCGTTTTGCCGTTTACTTTTACAAAACCACTGTATACCGGCGTACCTCCATCAAATGCAAAACTCTGAATTCGGAACTGATATGCTGTTGATGCTGCTAATCTTTCTACACGGAATGTCGTTACATTTCCGCCTTCGATTCTGGCGATACGGCTCCATGCACCATTTTTATACTGTTCGATAATATAGCCGGATGCACCCTCACCTTTATTCCAGTTGATTCGAAGTGCGTCTGATGCCCAGCCTCCGATCTTCACACCAGTCAATGCCTTTAACGTTGTAGTTTTTTTCTGCGTTGTGCCAGACACATATGCCCAATCACTGTAAAGTGCAGTATTTTTGTCAAATCCAAACGCCTGCATTCTGAATTTATAGGTGGTAGATGCTGCCAGTTTTTCTACACGATATGTAACGGTTGCATTTCCCTCCAGACGTGCAATTCGGCTCCAGCTTCCGTTCTTGTACTGCTCAATAATATAACCAGATGCCGTATCATTTTTGCTCCAGTTGATTCGCAATGCATCCTGCGCCGTTCCGCCGATTTTTACATTTTTCACAATAGCCGGACTTGTTTTTGCTTTGATTTCTGTCGTGGTACCGTAATCTGAAACTAAAACCGTTCCGTTATCTTCTGCCTTTGTGTAGGAGGATACTCTAAATCGATACTCTGTGCCTGGCGTTAAGTTCTCGATCCGATACGTTGTCGTACTTGGATTTGTAACGTCTGCAACCGTCGTCCAGCTGCTTCCTGCATATTTTTCGATTTTGTATCCATTTACACCGCTCAACGCTTTCCAGTTAAGCCGAATGGCATCGGAAGCACGGCCTCCGATACTCAGTCCTTCCATTTTTTTCGCCGGATCAATGACATATACTTTACACGTTGCCTTTATATTTCCGTTACTTGCCGTGATCGTTGTCACTCCAGCTTTTTTCCCAAGAATACAGTCTCCATCGTCTAAATTCCAACTTATCCCTACAATCGATGGATCTGCACTTTCAATATGACATCTTTGATCTGTAGCATTTGATGGCAGATATTGTATTCTCAATGGTACTGTCTCATTCGTTTTAAGTCCAACTACCGTATGATTTAACTGAATTCCTGTTAAATCAATATGTTGTTTCAGTGTTTTAAATGTACCAACAGGACTCCATACTTTATTACCGCCGCTTACATAGTAAAACTGATAATAATACGTTGTATCCTCTTTCAATCCACTCACATCATAATCAATGTTTAATACATTTGCATTTGGATATTCATATTCTCTTACCTGCATGGAGCTGCTCGATTCCCCCAGGACATATCCACATTCTGTAAGATAGGTAAGACTGATTTTCGCATACAGATGTGCTGTTGTATAGGACACATTCGATGACACAATGTTTTCAAAATTATTGGAAACTGTTTTGCTCCAGTCCGGACGAATAACACCCCAGTAACTATTGCTCAGACCATTATATCTGTATGTAACTTTTTCCACATAAGGATGTGAATTAAAGTTCTGATGATACGTTTCCCTGTCTGCTGCGTAAATAGCCACATGACCATACGGATTGGAAGAATTTCCCGAATATACCAGAATATCACCCTTCTGCGGCTGTACCCCTTGAAGTCTCTGCCAGCCGGACGGCAGTGCATTCCAGGAATAGTCAGCACCATTTCCACCCGGTGATCTCTGACCTAAGTATTGATAATAATAGCAAATCAGATCCACACACTGATTTCCATATACGCCATCGTAGTCCAGTCCTTTTCCAACCTGCGATTTTACCCAGTTGATCGCATCGTCTGCTGATTTTCCTCCTGTCGATGCCTCAGCACGCAGAGGACTGCATGTCAAAAACACGAATGCGCAGATCGCGCAAAGAATCCATTTGATTTTTTTACTTTTTTGTTTCATCTCTTTGCCCCCTTTTCTTTCTCTCTTTAAGATTGTGTTGTTCCTGCTGTAATCGTGGTATTACTATATAAAGGTGTATTTCCGTCAAATCCAAATGCACTGATCCGGAAAATGTAACTGGTTGCGGCCTGCAAATGTTCTACCCTGTAAGTAGTTACTGCGTTTCCTTCCAATCTGGCAATTCTGTACCACTTCCCTCCTTTGTATTGCTCGATAATGTATCCTGATGCACTTGTATTTTTATTCCAGTTTACTCGCAAAGCATCTTTCGCCGTTCCTCCGATTCGGAAACCGGATACGTTATTTGGATTTGTTTTTCCAGATAGATAACTCCATTTACTATAAACAGGTGTATTGCCCTTAAAATTGAATCCCTGAATCCGGAAATCATAAGTAGTTGATGCGTTCAGTTTTTCTACCCGATAGGTAACATTTCCGTTTCCTTCTATTCTTGCAATTCTAACCCAGCTGCCGGATTTTTTTTGTTCAATAATATAGCCGGATGCGCCTGCGTTTTTATTCCAGTTTAACCGCAAGGCATCTGCAGCTCTTCCGCCGATCTTTACTCCTGTTACCTCAGGTACATTTGATGAAACCGTATTTCCTGTTTCGGTTTTTCCGGAAACCGCTGCCCACTCACTGTATAATGGCGTATTTTCATCAAATCCGAATGCCTGTATTCTGAATTCATATTTTGTATTTGCATTCAATTTTTCCACACGATATGTTGTGGTTCCATTTTCTGCGATTCGCGCAATTCTTGTCCAGTTTCCTGCCTTTTTCTGCTCAATAATGTATCCTGATGCGCTTGTATTTTTATTCCAGTTAATTCTTAACGCATCTTTCGCTGTTCCGCCGATTTTCACGCCTGTTACCATGGACGGTTTTGTCTTTCCTGTTACATTTACATAATCACTGTAAATAGGCGTTCCATCATCAAATCCAAATGCTTTCACTCTGAATTCATATTTTGTAGACGGGCTTAAATTTTCCACACGGTATGTAACTGTACTGTTACTTCCAATTCTCGCAATTCTGGTCCAGTCTCCTGCCTTTTTCTGTTCAATAATATATCCTGACGCACTTGCGTTTTTATTCCAGTTTAGTCTAAGAGCGTCCGATGCCCATCCTCCAATTTTCAATCCAGATACTTTATCCGGAGTTTCTACAATACGCCCACTGTAATTTTCTGCTGCCATCGGATAACGCTGATAAAACTCAGGAGTTGCATAGTCCAAATCACGACCATGATTTCCAAAGCTGCTATCATTTTTCAGAAAATAATAATAATAGGAGTTTCCCGCATCCCAGGTAGAATCAAGATTGTAATAATAGCTTCCGATCTTTACAATATTCCATGCGTGTGGTCCTCCATTTCCTGTTCCTGAAATCAGTCTTGCATCAACACCGGACTGCAATGCCATTCGGTAGAATAATACCGCATATCCCTGGCACACAGACGTTCCATTGATGAGTGCCGCATACGCTGTATATTGCAACTGATACGTCGGATCATTCAGATGGGAATAGTCATACGTTACATTGCTGCAAATATAATCATAAATCTTTTTAATTTTCGTATAATCATTCTGTCCTTTAAGACCAAGTGACGATAAAACCTGGCTGACCCTGGCGCTGACCTGCTGTTCCTGGTTAAAGTCTGTATAATACGTAACCGAATATTTTACCGTAAAATAATACAGCCCACCAATCTGTCCCATGGATTCCTCTGCTCGCCATCCTCCATAAGACCATTTCAGATAATCGCCTTCTGTACCTACTCCTGTATGTTCCAGTGCCGCATCTGAGAGTTCCCTTGCTGCTATTCCAAAATTATTTTCTGTATTGGTATAGTTGACTACAATATATGTTTCACGGTTTTTCATCTGCTCTCGAAGGTAAGAAACCGCCTCTTCCGGAGTATCCAGATACCCGTATTCATTGCTGTATGTTGCAATTTCTGAGTTTGAATTTTCCGGAAGCGGCTCCAGGTTTTCTTCCGAAATCACATCTTCATAAATCGGGTTTACATACGTAATTGTTTTTGTCTGCATTTGAGGAATTTCTTCTGTCCTCTTTATTTCTTCCGAAGCTTCTGCTTCACCGGATGGTTCGGCGCCCATTGTTTGACTCTTTTCTTCTGTTTCTATTACCTTTTCATTTTCTGATGCTTCTGTTTTTTGCTCTGCATCATCTGTTTCTTCTTTCTTCTCATCTTTTATCTTTTCGTCTTCTGTGTTTTCGTTCTCTTTCTTTTCATCTTCTGTTTTTTTCTCTTCCGTCACAGAATCCCCAGCGTCTGTTTCTGCCTCTTTTTCATTCTCCTGTTTTTCTGTGCTTTCATCCATGTCGTCTTTTTTCTGAGATGTTTCCGCTGGCTCCTCCGACTGGATTTCTGTTACATTTGATGTCTTTTCAGAAATCTCCTGTGCAGGAACCATCACTGCATTCACCGGCAATACCATGCTGATTGTCAGAATAATGGCGATCAGTTTCTTTATTTTTTCACTCATTTTTCTCCTCTCCCGTAACCACCATTTTATAATTTGTTTTCATTTTCTTTATTCTTATTTTATTATATTTTTTTAACAATCGCAAGAATTTTGTAAGAAAAAGACTGTTAAAATTCAAACATATATTTCACACATTCTCATTCTAACAGTCTTCTTCATTTTTCAATCGTTACTTGGTATTTCCAGCGATCATCTGGTATTCACTATACAGTGCTGTTCCTCCGTCAAATCCAAAACTGCAGATTCGGAACACATAATTTCTCTGGCTCTGTAAGCCTTCTGCACGGTAGGTCTGGACATTTTTGTCCGCTATTCTGGCAATCCGTACCCAGCTTCCGTTCTGGTATCGTTCAATAATGTAACCGGATGCATTTGCATTCTTATTCCAGTTCAGACGGATCGCATCCGAAGCTGTTCCTCCGATAGACAGACCGCTTACTTTGGATGGAATCGTTGTTCCGTTAATGTAAGTGAAGTTTCCATATACCGGCGTGTTTCCCTGGAATCCAAATCCACGGATCCGGAACTGATACGTGTTTCCGGCCGACAGTTTCTCCACTCGATATGTTGTCGTACTGTTTTCTCCGATTCTTGCAATTCTGGTCCAGATTCCACTCTGGTTCTGCTCAATGATATATCCTGATGCACCTGTATTTTTGTCCCAGTTCAGACGAAGCGCATTGTCTGCATAGCCACCAATCTTAACGCCGGTCATAGCTCCCACCGTAACTGCCGGTGCTACCGGTGCTGCTGCATCTGTCTTTCCTGTGATCTCTTTGTATTCACCATAAATTGCTGTGTTTCCATCAAAGCTAAAAACTCTCATCCGGAATCGATAACTCGATCCTGCTTTCAGACCTTCTGCACGGTAAGTTGCGGTCTTTCCGCCTTCCAGACGTGCAATCCGTTTCCAGGTGTTGGCTTCGTATTTTTCGATGATATAACCTTCTGCTCCGCTGACCGTATTCCAGTTCAGACGCAGCGCGTCTTTCGCTGTTCCTCCGATCTTCAGTCCACTCACAGATGTCGGATTGGTCTTTCCGCTGACGGAAATATATTTTCCATATACAGCTTCCGCTCCTTTGAATCCAAACGCTTTGATCCGGAACTGATACGTCGTTCCTGCTTTTAAATTTTCCACACGGTAGGTTGTCGTATTTCCATTTCCGATTCGTGCAATTCGATTCCAGGTTCCATTCGTGTACTGCTCAATGATGTAGCCCGATGCATCCGCGTTCTTATTCCAGTTGATACGAAGCGCATCTTCTGCACGGCCACCGATTTTAACTCCATTCAGGCTGTCCAGATTCAGGCTTGCAGCATCTGTCTTTCCGGATACTGTCTGATAGTTTCCATACACTGCGGTGCTTCCATTGAATGCAAATCCTTTGATGCGGAACTGATATGTAGTATCTGCTTTCAGTTTCTCCACACGGTAGGTTGTCGTTGCATTTCCTTCAATTCTTGCGATTCGGTTCCAGCTTCCGTTGCTGTACTGCTCCAGAATGTATCCAGATGCACTCGTATTCCTGTTCCAGTTCACACGCAACGCATCTTTCGCATGACCGCCGATGACTACACCGCTCATGTCAGCTACACTGACTTTCCGTTTCATTTGCATTTCGAATGTTCCAGTTAACTGGATATTGTACAGTTTTGCTTCTATGTAATAAGTTTCACCCTTATTTAGCTGGCACTCCAGCCGGAAGTTTCTTCCATTTCCTCCATCATCATTCGTTGCAAGCACTGTTCCCGCCGAGTTATAAAGTACCGCTTTTGTATCAAGTGATCCTGTACTTTCAATGCAATAGGTTCCCGTTGTCTGCGGTGTAATCTTATACATTCTTCCGGCTCCGGCAATATCCACTTTTACATTTTGTGAATCTGCTATCGTATTCGCCGGATTCCATACCGCATACAGTGTTTTATCTGCATCCGTCGTATAATTTCCACCCGGAAGATATACAACGTTCTGGCTGCCTGATGATGTACTCCATCCACGGAATTCATATCCTGTTCTGGTTGGAATTCCCTTTGCAAGTGTTAACGTCTTTCCGACCTGTTTCGTTTGTCCTGTCGGTGCCCCGCTTCCTCCATTTGCATTGTATTTAACACTATATTCCGATACAAACGTGTATCCTGTTCCATACGAACTCGAATTTCCATAAATATCGTATGCGTATATATGCGTTATATATTTTCCGTTTTCATTATTATGATCGCTCTTGTTTACACGATATGTTACTTCCCCGGTTGCCTTATTATAATTTCCTTTGTAAAAGGTTGAAGCCACCCATTTTGGATCCAGGTCGTCCTGTCCTTTATTCTCCGTCCAAGTAGGGAACTGCACTCGGTCGATTCCAGAATCATCCGACACCTTACATTTCACCGTATAACCAGTGTTATCTCCTGTAATTGTTACATTTGAAATCTTCGGTGCATTATGTTCATGGTCTATGGTTACCCGCTTGCTTCCTATACACGGATTATTGTTTCCGCCGCCGGCATTGATCGCATATACATATACATCATATTCGCCAACCAACGGAACTTTCAGAGTCGCATCAATTCCGTGATAATCTCCAACGTTATATGCTGCATTTACATCTGTTCTCTCGGCATTTGCCACAATTCCCGTTTTGATCCATTTAACCTGATCAGAACCCGCCGGACCTCCAACATAGACATGAAGTTCCAGTGCCTGATCCACCGCATCCCGGTCAAATACCCAGCCGCCAAGATAAATAGATCCTACTCCGCCATCAATACTATCCATATGTCCTTCTGGATCATGTGTAACCGGTGTGATCGTAACACGTTCTTTCCCTAAAAGGGTATGCGTTCCACCCCCAATATTAATAGCATACACATACACGTCATAATCACCTGCCAGTGGTACATTCAGGGTATAATCATAACCATGGTTATTTCCTACACCATAAACATTATTTACATCCGGCCGATCTGTATTGGCTACGCCGCTTCCATCTCCCCAGATCTCATGACCTGATCCAACTTCTCCGCCTATGTAAACATGAATCGCAACAGACTGATCCAATGCATCACGATCAAATGCCCAGCCTTTCAAATGAATGCTTCCACTTCCACCTTCAACGGCATCAATTACACCTTCCGGGTTATGGTGTTGCTCGATTCCTGGTGAAGAAAGTAAATAGCTGAACGAATATCTATTCCAGATTTTAGCACCTTTTTGTATTGTATTTCCCCACTTTACACCATTACTGCGCACCTTGGTGCCACCGCTATAATTTCCATTTCCATTGCAGTCTACAAAGGTAATCGTATTACCTGAAATGTTGGTAACAAATACAGTATGACCACTTCCCGACGTATTTCCATACTGTATTAAATCTCCAACTTTTACATGATCAAATGTATAGTCTCTATTCCAACTGGATGGTTTACTTCCAAACACTTTGTATCCCATCATATGTGCGAATCCAAAACACTGATGACCACCATCGAAATAGTCATTCCAAACGCTATAATTTGGATATTGACCGCGAAGTTCGTTTAACTTTGTGTCAAATTCTGATTGCGTGACTGCAAAAACTTTTTCACTTCCAGCGGTGCAAAAAACGCATACACATGCCAAGAAAAAAGCCATTGCAAATCTTACCATTACAGATTGTATCTTTTTTGCTGTCATGTTTTCCCTTCCTTTCTTATCCTGTCAGAGCAAAACATTCAAATTTCTTTTCAAGTTCTGCTCTGACAGTTTACTGCTCTTATCTTGTATTTCCGTCAATCATCTGATAATCACTGTACAGCGCAGTTCCTCCATCGAATCCAAAGGCACAGATCCGGAATACATAACTGGTCTTACTCTGCAGCCCCTCTACTCGATAAGTTTGCGTATTTTTGTCAGCAATTCTAGCAACTCTTATCCATTCTCCATTCTGGAACTTTTCAATAATATAACCCGATGCATTTGTATTTTTATTCCAGTTCAGTCGAATTGCATCTGCTGCTGTTCCTCCGATACACAGTCCGCTTACTTTTGCCGGAATGGTTGTTCCATTTACATACGTAAAGTTTCCATATACCGGTGTAGATCCCTGGAATCCAAATCCACGAATTCGGAACTGATACGTTCTTCCAGCTGACAGTTTTTCTACTCGATATGTTGTCGTACTGTTCTCTCCGATTCTTGCAATTCTGATCCAGGTTCCATTCTGGTTCTGCTCAATGATATATCCAGATGCACCTGTATTTTTGTCCCAGTTCAGACGAAGCGCATTGTCTGCACGGCCACCAATCTTAACGCCGGTCATAGCTCCCACCGTAACTGCCGGTGCTACCGGTGCTGCTGCATCTGTCTTTCCTGTGATCTCTTTGTATTCACCATAAATTGCTGTGCTTCCATCAAAGCCAAAAGCTCTCATCCGGAATCGATAACTCGTTCCTGCCTTCAGACCTTCTGCACGGTAAGTTGCTGTCTTTCCGCCTTCCAGACGTGCAATCCGTTTCCAGGTGTTGGCTTCGTATTTCTCGATGATATAACCTTCTGCCCCGCTGACCGTATTCCAGTTGAGACGCAACGCATCTTTCGCTGTTCCTCCGATCTTCAGTCCGCTTACAGATGCCGGATTGGTTTTTCCACTGATGGAAACATATTTTCCGTACACTGCTTCCGCTCCTTTGAATCCAAACGCTTTGATTCGGAACTGATAATTCGTTCCTGCTTTCAGATTTTCAATACGGTACGTTGTTGTACTTCCGTTTCCAATTCGTGCAATTCTGTTCCAACTTCCATTGCTGTACTGCTCGATGATGTAACCTGATGCATCCGCGTTCTTATTCCAGTTGACACGAAACGCATTGTCCGCACGGCCGCTGATTTTAACTCCGTTCAGGCTGTCCAGGTTCAGGCTTACTGCATCTGTCTTTCCGGATACCGTCTGATAATTTCCATAAACTGCGGTACTTCCGTCGAAAGTAAATCCCTTAATTCGGAACTGATACGTTGTATCGGATTTCAGTTTTTCTACACGGTATGTTGTCGTTGCATTTCCTTCAATTCGTGCAATTCGGTTCCAGGTTCCGTTGCTGTACTGCTCCAGAATGTATCCAGATGCACTCTTATTCTTGTTCCAGTTCACACGCAATGCATCTTTCGCATGGCCGCCAATGACTACGCCACTCATATCAGTCACACTGACTTTCCGGTTCATCTTCATTTCAAACGTTCCGGTTGACTGGCTACTGTACAACTTTGCTTCTATGTAATAAGTTTCACCCTTATTTAGCTGGCACTCCAGCCGGAAGTTTCTTCCATTTCCTCCATCATCATTCGTTGCAAGCACTGTTCCCGCCGAGTTATAAAGTACTGCTTTTGTATCAAGCGATCCTGTACTTTCAATACAATAGGTTCCTGTTGTCTGTGGTGTAATCTTATACATTCTTCCGGCTCCGGCAAGATCCACATTTACCTTCTGAGAAGATGTCATTGTGTTCGCCGGATTCCATACCGCATACAGCGTTTTATCTGCATCCGTCGTATAATTTCCACCAGGAAGATATGCAACGTTCTGGCTTCCTGACGATGTACTCCATCCACGGAATTCATATCCTGTTCTGGTTGGGATGCTTTTTGACAATGTCAACGCCTTTTCCGCCTGTTTTTTCTGGCTTTCCGGTGTACCGCTTCCTCCGTTGGCATTATACTGAATCGTAAATTCTGTCCGAACTTTCTCGAGTTTCCATTTCTGTGCTCCTGTCTGATTTGTCGTCCAGATCTGAATATTGGTTCCATTGGATGTTTCTCGATTGTACAAATCCAGCACTGCTGAATCCGAGCATTTTGGTCTCAGATAGTAATAGCCATTTCCTGCTGAATAAATAAACCATCGCTGGGCATCCGAATTATTATCACGATATGCCTGCACATTCGATCCACTATAATTTGATGCATCGTTTACATCCAAAGCCTTTCCTTCATCATATTTTGATACAATCTTATAGCTTCCATCTGCCTGACGGAGAAATCTCCAGATCTGATTTTTTCCTCCATTTGAACTCCAGCCTTCCACATTGGAATTTTTGCTTACTGCATAATCCACAACCGTTCCGCCTTCATTTCTGATGACCGCATAAAAATCATTTCCTAGGTTCTGTGTACTGCCAAAATCTGCCTTCTGTACCTGTAATTTTAAGCTTCCATCCCCTGCTCTTCCTTCATAAGAACCACTTTCATTACTTACTTTTGCCCAAAACTCTGTTACTCCAACTAAATTCTGAGTCAAAACAGCCTGACTGTTGGTTCCGCCCCAGTCTTTTTCTATTACTCTTCCATCACTGAGTTTGACATAAACCTTATAATTCGTGATAGTTTCTCCTGATAAAGCACTGATAGTCAGTACTGGCTTTTCTGAATTATACACGCTTGTTGCAGAAAGGCTGATGTTGTAACCACTTGGAGCTTTTACCTGGTTCTGTTTCTGCAGATAATCCATGGATGCATATCCATTCATTCCGTTATAAGAAACATGTGCCCACGATCCATTTCCTTTTGAAACATAAACCGTTGCGCCATGCGGAATGCTTCCAACTTTACTATATCCCGTTCCATGTCCTGATCGAATCGTCAAACTGCTGGATGCCGTACAAATATAATCACCCGCATAAGAATCTGAACAGTTACAGGTTACCTGTCCTACTCCTTCCAGAAAGAGTTTTGCTTCTGCTTCTCTTCGCCTGGTCAGTCCAGGAATCACTTTACCACCTGATTTATTCCAGTTTCGAAAAGCCGTTGTAACCTGATCAGCGCTGTAGTTATTGATACCATTGATTAAATATCTCTTTAATGAAAAATCCTGATTCTTCCACACATTTCCCACATTATATGTAAAACTGGTCAATGCATCAAATTGATTCTGATTAACCGTAATATTATATGTATTCAAAAATGTGTTTACATATCCTGCATATTTCACAAGGTCTGATCTTAATAATCTTTCAGCTTCTTCTTCCGTAATCGTCATTCCCTCATAAACATCTGCACCATAATGCCCATACCCGATTGTATAATACTTTTCTGTGCTCAATGCCTTATAAGCCTTTCCACGAAAACCTTCAAAACTTTTTATCAGATCAATACCTCTTTGGCTAATGCTCATGCTGGAAGTCAGCAAACTCGGCATATTTTCTTCACTTTTATATGAAAATCTACTGTCCGTTTCTTCGTCCGATGTAATGTTACGGCCACTTCCATTTTCATACATATCTTCACTTGTTTCTTCTGCATTTTGTTCAGCAGCTTCAGCTCCATTATCTATGTTTTCCGCAAATACTACGGTTGAAAGTCCGCCAGTAATTCCGCAATTGCTTAGCACAACAGCCATTAACATTGCTGTGACCTTTTTGTTCCTGTTCTTCATCTTATCCCCCCGTTTCTTCCGTTACATTCGCTTTGTACCTATCCCTAGGCTTTCGTCATACAACTTACAGATCCGAAAATAAGTCTTTCTGATACAGACCATTTTCCAACATGTTCTTAAAACTTTCCTTTACTGCTGCAACGTCTTCCTTGTAAGTCATACCATACCAGGTATCATCTGTCTTTAATACTTTTACAGACATTTTGTTCTGCTCCAGCAGCTCACCAATGAATGTCGGGATCAGATACTCTGCTTTTAATGGATTTTTCGGAACTTCTTTTTCAAAAAATTCTTTGAAACCTTCTTCTAAAACTTCCAGAAATGCTGGTGTCAATCCCCACATATTCATCGATACAAGCGAATTTATATCTAACATCATGCCATCTGTCTCAGCACCATTTTCTGTCTTAATAATATTCTTGGTTTCCACCACCTCTCTCAGATTACTTTCATGGTCCATCTTGCAAATGCCACGTGTCACTCCACCATTATCAGACAATGTATTTTTCAGTACAAAACCTGCCATACAGGATTCTCCTCCGCTTACCAAATACTCATGAACGGCCTTAAACCCTTCTTTTCCATAGTAATCATCTGCATTAATTACAATAAATGGCTGAGCCAATACACTTTTTGCCGCAAGCACAGCCTGCCCTGTTCCCCACGGCTTTGTTCTTCCTTCCGGTAATTCTCCTGGAATGTCATTGATATCCTGGAAAGCATAATCTACCTCTACTGAATGCTCGTTGCAGATTTTCTCAATTCGTTCCCCGATAACTTCTTTAAACTCTTTTTCAATATCACGGCGGATAATAAATACCACTTTGTTAAATCCAGCCTCAATCGCATCATGAATGGAATAGTCCATAATAATATGTTTCTGGTCGTCTACTGGTTCCAGCTGCTTGATTCCGCCTCCAAATCGAGATCCTATACCAGCTGCCATGATCAATAGTGTAGTTTGCATTTTTAAATTCCCCCTTTATATTTAGCGTAATTCTTTTTCACACATATCTAATGCTGATGCAATTACTGCATCCATATCGTAGTACTTATACTCGCCAAGCCGGCCGCCAAAGATAACTTTTGTTTCTTTTTCCGCCAGTGCCTTATACTCTGCATAAAGTTTCCCATTTTTTTCATCGTTTACCGGATAATATGGCTCATCTCCCGGTTTCCACTCGGAACTGTACTCACGGCTGATGACCGTCTTCGGAAGATCATTTCCATCCTCATCTTTTCCAAACTCGAACCACTTATGCTCGATAATTCTTGTCCAAGGCGTCTCTACATCTGTGTAGTTTACTGCTGCATTTCCCTGGAAATTCGGTTTATCGAGAGTTTCATTTTCAAAACGAACCGAACGATATTCCAGCGTTCCAATTTTATAGTCAAAATACGCATCAATAGCACCTGTATAAATTACTTTTTTCGCCATTGCATCATACTCTGCCTTCTTCGCAAGGTAATCTTCATTCAGACGCACCTCAATCCCATCTAGTAAGTTGGCAACCATCTTCGTATAACCGCCAACCGGAATTCCCTGATAAAGCGCATTAAAATAGTTATTATCAAAAGTAAGGCGAACAGGAAGTCTTTTAATAATAAAGGACGGAAGTTCCGTACACGGACGTCCCCACTGTTTTTCCGTATATCCTTTGATCAGTTTTTCATAAATATCCGTACCAACAAGACTGATTGCCTGTTCCTCAAGATTTTTAGGCTCTGTAATACCTGCTTCTTTACGCTGTTCTTCAATTTTTGCAGCAGCTTCCTCTGGCTCTACTACTCCCCACATTTTATTAAAAGTGTACATATTAAAAGGAATACGTAAACGGTAGAATACGAGTACCTTGACAAATAGCAGACCGCTTTTGCGGTCTGTTTATTTTCCGCTGGCTTTTTGCGGCTTTCTAATGTTTTCGGGCAACA
>OLNW01001557.1_pt1 | contig 22042 bp, 23 predicted proteins | sample 1672121 | NCBI WGS metagenome assembly OLNW01 (sample SAMEA3136648, study PRJEB25190) | human gut metagenome
AATTATTTAAAAAATATTCAACATCATTTAATGATTTACATGTATTTTTTTTTATTATTTTAAAATTAAATTTCTTTTTTGGTGGGTGTGCTGGTTTTGCTGGTGGAGGACAAGGATTTGGTGAATTTCTATAAAATGGATAAGCTGGATACATAGAAGAGCGTTTATAATAATTATTCATAAAATCACCAACTTTATTTTTATTTATTTATTTTATTATATGAATTAATAATAAAAAAAGTAGATTGTATATTTAAAAATAATTAAAAATATGATAAAATAAATAAAAAATATGAAAGGGTATAAAAAAATGAAGGGAAAATTATATATAGTAGCTACACCAATAGGAAATTTAGATGATATAACATTAAGAGCTTTAAAAGTATTGAAAGAAGTGGATATTATTGCTGCGGAAGATACAAGGCAAACTCTAAAATTATTAAATCATTTTGAGATTTCTAAACCTTTAATAAGTTATCATAGACATAATGAAGAAGTAAAAAGTAATATATTAATAGAAAAATTAAATAATGGAGAAAATATTGCACTAGTTTCTGATGCGGGAACACCAGGCATTTGCGACCCGGGAGAAGAAGTGGTCAAAAAGGCAATAGAAGAAAATATAGAAATTATTCCAATTCCTGGAGCGTGTGCTTTTGTTAATGCTTTAATTGCTTCTGGTTTAACTACAAAAGAATTTGTTTTTTTGGGATTTTTGCCTTTAAATAAAAAACTTAGAAAGGAAAAGTTAGAGGAGATAAAAAAATCTGAAAAAACAATAATAATATATGAAGCTCCTCATAAAATGAAAAATACATTGGAAGATTTAAAAAATATATTAAATGATAGAAGAATAGTTTTGGCTAGAGAACTTACTAAAATTCATGAGGAATTTATAAGAAAAAATATAAATGAGATATTAGAGGATATTGATAGTATTAAGGGAGAAATGATTTTAATAATTGAAGGCAATAATAAAAAAGAAGAGGATGAAAATGAATTAAATTTTTTGACATTAGAAGAACACTATAAATATTATGAAAAAAAAGGATTTGAGAAGAAAGAAATAATTAAAAAAATTGCAAAAGATAGAAATGTAAATAAAAATGATATATATATGAAGTTTGTATAAAATAAAACAGAGAAAAATGAATTAATATGTTAAAGTTCATTTTTCCCTGTTTTTTATTTCTCAGAATTTTCAAGACTAGAAAGCTTTTGAGCACATTTTGAGCAAACTAATTTATCTTTGTATGAAATTAAATTTTTTGAGTTTCCACAAAATATACAATTTGGTTCATATTTCTTTAGTATAATAGAAGATCCATCTACATAAATTTCTATAGGGTCTTTTTCTGCTATATCAAATTTATTTCTGATTTCTATTGGTATTACTACTCTTCCTAGTTCATCTACTTTTCTTACTATTCCTGTAGATTTCATAATTTGTCCTCCTTAAACAATTTTATCAATTCATTACTATAATAACATAAATATTAATATTGGTCAATCATAATTTCAAAATATTGTAAATAAATTTGTTATATTTAATTAAATCTAAAAATATAAATATATATAAAGGGGAAACGATGTTAAATATATTATGGCCAATTTTTATAATAGTATCTATTGTGTATGGAATATTTTCTAATAATCTTCAAAATATTAATAATGCTATTTTTGAATCTACAAAAAGTGCTGTAGAATTGACTTTAGTGTTAATTGGAACAACTTGTTTGTGGAGTGGAATAATGAAAATTGCTTCTGAAACTGGCATAATTAAATGTTTGTCACGAATATTAGGTCCAATTATTAAAAGACTTTTTTATAATTTAAATTCAAAAAAAGAATCATACAATAATATAATAATGAATATTATAGCAAATATTTTGGGATTGGGTAATGCTGCTACACCTCTGGGGATAAAGGCTATGGAAGAATTACAAAAAGATAATATTGATAAAAATTGTTTAAGTGATAATATGATGATGCTTATTGTTTTAAATACGGCATCTTTGCAACTTATTCCAACAACAGTACTTGCAATTAGAAGTTCTCTAAATTCTATAAATCCGACAAAAATAATTGTGCCTGTTTGGATATCAACTGTATGTGCTGCAGTAGTGGGAGTTTGCGTTTGTAAAATTATTATTAAAGTAACAAAAAGGTAATATGAATATGAAAATTATTAATTATATTTCAATAATTGCAATGCCTTTGGTAATTTTGATTATTGTTTGTGGGGCTTTTAAAGAAAAAATTTCTATTTTTGATATTTTTTTAAAAGGTGCTGTTGAAGGTGTGGAAATTAGTTTGAAAATCTTTCCAACATTAATAGGCTTGTTTTTCGCTATTGGAATGTTAAGGAGTTCTGGAATAATAGAATTTATTATTAAATTGATTACACCGATTTTAGATTTTGTTCATTTTCCTAATCAGGTTGTTCCACTAGCTATGTTAAGGCCTATTTCTGGAAGTGCATCTATGGCCGTGGCAACAGATATAATAAAAAGTAATGGAGTTGATTCTTTTGTTGGAATTGTTGCAGCTGTAATAATGGGGTCAACAGAAACTACTTTATATACAATAGCAGTGTATACTAGTTCTGTTAATATAAAAAATACAAGGGGAGTTTTATTAGCTGCGTTAGCTGCAGATCTTACGGGGATTGTGGTTGCAGTATTGGTGTGTAGGCTTTTGTTTTTGTAATTGTCGAAATATGTCGAACGATTTTTTGGACTTTTTTGAAATTAGTATTGACAAAAGAATTAAAATGATGTAACATAAAACCAATGAAAATTTAATCAAAAAAGTTTTTAATCTTGTAAAGGGAATAATCAAAGATTTCCCCCCAGAAATTCAAAATAGTCAAATAAAAAATAAAAATTATAAAATCATTTTGTGAAAAAATCAAATGAGAGATAGGCCCCCTAAACCTAACTATGAGTTTTCATTCTATTTTATTTTTATTCCCTTTACAAAACCATTATAAATTAATTAATTTGCTAGGACAATCTCTACTAGCAACAGATAAATTTATGTTATTAGTATTGTTTGATATTATTTCATCAATAACCGTTTGGTAAGCTAATTCTGGAAAATTGCTTTCTTTACTTAAATGTCCCAACATAGCTGTTTTAATATTTCCATTTTTTAATAAATAAGAAATAGTTTTTCCTGCCATTGTATTTGAAAGATGCCCAATTTCACTTGCAATACGTGTTTTTAGCTTATATGGATATGAGCAACATCTTAATACTTCTGTATCATAGTTAGATTCTAGCAAAATAAATTTACTGCCTTCAAGTGTATCAACAATAGATTTTGTCATGTGACCGATGTCTGTTGCAATGCTTATTTGATTTTGAGTATCACTTGAAATATTAAAACCACAAGGATTTGCTGCATCATGAGGGATACTAAAAGGTAGTATTTCTAAATCATTAATACTAAATTTTTCGGATGGCTTGAAAAGTTTAATATTTTTATCAGACAATTTTTCTGTTTGAACAGGCATTGCATCAAATGTTTCTTTTGTTGAAAAAACAGGAATATCAAATTTTTTAGAAAGGGTTCCAAGTCCCTTAACGTGATCAGCATGTTCATGTGTCACTAAGATTGCATTAATAGAAGAGGGGTCTACTTCTATAGATTGTAATCCCTCTTCTATTTTTTTACAACTCATTCCTGCATCAATTAAAATACGAGTGTTGTTAGTTTCTACAAATAAACTATTCCCACTACTACCACTATATAAACTACAAAAATTTAGCATATGTATTTCTTCTTTCTAATGTTATTCTTTAACTCGATTTATAATTGCTCCTAGTTTTCTGAATTTTTCTTCGATGTTTTCATAGCCTCTATCAATATGTTCTAGGTTATAAATTTCGGTTTTTCCTTCGGCAATTATTCCAGCTACTATTAATGCTGCACCAGCACGTAAATCAGATGAATATACAGGTGAACCATATAGTTTTTCGACTCCTTCGAAAAATGCTGTTTTTCCATCAGCCGTTATGTTTGCTCCCATTTTGTTTAATTCATCAGTATATTGGAATCTAGATTCCCAGATATTTTCTATTATTCTACTTGTTCCATTTGCGATTGAAAGGACTACACCCATTTGAGGTTGTAAATCTGTAGGGAATCCTGGGTATGGTTGAGTTTTTATTATAGCTTTTGATGGTCGTTCAGTACACCAAACTCTTATCTCATCACCAAAATCTTCAACATGTCCTCCAATTTCTAATATTTTTGCTGTGATAGCTTCTAAATGCTTTGTAATACAATTTTTAATTAATATATCGCCTTGTGAAGCTACGGCTGCAAGCATAAATGTGCCTGCCTCAATTTGGTCTGGTACAACAGAATAAGTGCCATTACCATGAAGTTCTTTTACACCATTTATTTTTATTACATCTGTTCCAGCACCACGAATATCTGCTCCCATAGTATTTAAAAAATTGGCAACATCTACAATGTGAGGTTCTTTAGCAGCATTATCAATTATAGTAGTTCCTTCAGCTAATACTGAAGCAAGCATAACATTGATTGTTGCACCGACTGAAACTACATCCATGTAAATTGAGGTTCCAATTAGTTTGTCTGCAGAAGCCATAATTTTTCCTTGACCAACGTCTACTTTTGCGCCTAAAGCTTCGAATCCTTTTATATGTTGGTCAATTGGTCTAGCTCCTAATTTGCAACCACCAGGCATACCAACAGAAATTTTTCCCTTGCGTCCTAACATACTTCCTAATATATAATAAGAGGCTCTGAATTTGCTTGTTAATTCTTCGGATGCATTAGTCTCTGTTATGTTTCTAGTATCAATTGTAAGTTCGTTTTGTTTGTTCCATTTTATTTTTGCACCTAATCCTTCTAATATTTCACATGATTTTTTTACGTCACTGATATTTGGGACATTTTCAATTGTGCATATTCCATTTATTAAAAGTGTTGCTGGTAAAATTGCTACTGCTGCATTTTTTGCACCACTTATTGTTACTTCTCCTTTTAAAGGTGTTCCTCCAGTTATAACTAATTTTTCCAAAAGTATTCCTCCTTAAATTTTTCTTCACAAGAAATATATCATAAAAAAGATAATATTACAACAGTTTTTAAAGAAAAACTATTGTAATATTGCTTTTAAGTATTAGCTGTAAATAAACCTTTTTCTGCGAAAAATTCAATTAGTTTAAATTTGAATTTTACTTCATTGTTATCTTGAGAAGAAATTAAGTTATAAGATTCATCATCAAGATTTTCCTCTAAATTTTCTTTGGCTTTACTATCAACGATGCCAGAAGAAACATCAATAAAACATAAAGAAGGAAACATTACACACCACCAATTTCTTCCTTTGGCTTCTCCAATTTCAACGCGTAGTGCATCATAAAATCCTGCAGGTAACGAAATGTCACCATAATTTTTGGTAGGAAAATAAAAATTGTTTATATTGATTTTGACTGGATAATTATAACCATTATCGTTAATTATTTTTTCGGCAATTTGCTGAAAATCACTTTCATGAGCACTAGCTAAAGAAATTGCTTCTTCTTTTGTTGAACAATTTGCACATATTCCGTTCATATAGTTAAGTAGGCCGTCTCTAACTTTTATTTTTAAGGATTGGTCTTCGTCAGAATCGCTGTTTGCAAGTACGTGTAGTCTGAATACAGCTGACGAAAGATTTGTAGATACGGCAGAAACATAGCTTTGAGCGCAAATAAATGTATATACTAGTAATAAAAATAATAGGATACAAAGTTTTTTTATTTTAATATTTTTCATATAAATCCTCCTAAAAACATTTTTGTAAAAATATATCTTTAATAAAATTATTAACCAAAAAAAATAAATTATACATTTGGAGGAAAAAAGCTTGACAATTAAAAAAACAAATGGTAAAATTTACCATATAAATTGAAAGGAATGAAATGAATGGTTATTGAAAATAAAGGGATTGAAAAGATATATAGCTTTTATGTAAGCGACTTTCACTTGGAAATGATTTTATTACCATTTATAAAAAATAAGATGGCAAAAGAAGAAAATGTAATAATAAAATCAGAATATGATTTAAAAGATTCTTTAGAAGTATTATTATCAAAGATTAATATGACAGAAAAAGAGAAATCAGAAATATTAAATTTGGATTGGGATAAATCTGAAAAAACTAATGAAATAAAAAATGATACTAATGTTATTATTATAGGAAATAAAAATTATATTTCTAATATAAATGAACAAATTGGAAAAAATAACATTAATAATGCGACAATAGTAGATTGTTATAAAGTAGATGATATAAAAGGAAATGTTGAGGATATAGTAAAAAATTATAATAGAGGATTAACAACAAATATACTTTAAAAATTGCAATATTTATTTAAAAATAAAAAAGTTTTGGTATAAGTATTGAAAAATAAAATAAAATAGTATAGTATATAAATATGTAGCAAGAAAGGAAGTATATAAATGGAGGAAAATATAGAAAACATCAGAAAAACTTTAAAAAAATATTCTCAAGAACATTTACTAAATGGCTATGAAAGATTAGACTCAATAAAGCAAAAACAATTATTAGAGCAAATAGAAAATATAGATTTCGAATTAATTAATAGTTTATATAATAATACAAAAAAAGAAGTAAATGTTCAAGAAAATAACATTTCACCAATAGAATATCTAGATAAAGATAAATTAAATGGATATTATAAAGGTTTCCAAGAAACAGGTGAAAAAGCTATTAGAGCAGGAAAGTTAGCTGCCGTAACTATGGCAGGAGGACAGGGTACTAGATTGGGACATAAAGGGCCAAAGGGAACATTTGATATTGGTCTAGAATCACACAAATCACTTTTTGAATTATTAAGTGATTCTTTAAAAGAGCAAGGAAAAAAATATGATGTAACAATTCCTTGGTTTATTATGACAAGTGAAGAAAACAACGATGATACTATTGAATTTTTTGCAAAACACAAATATTTTGGATATGAAAAAGACAAAAACATATTTTTCTTTAAACAAGGTGAATTACCAATGGTAGACACAGAAGGAAAAATATTAATAGGTGAAAATGGATTAATAAAAGAAGCCGCAGATGGACATGGTGGAATATATGAAGCACTTGTAAAAAAAGGAATGACTAAAAAGATGAGAGAATTAGGCGTTAAATGGATTTTTATAGGTGGAGTAGATAATTGCTTAGTAAAAATGGTTGACCCAATATTAATGGGAATTGCAATACAAAAACATGTAACTGCAGCAGGAAAATCTGTAGTAAAAGCAAATCCACAAGAAAAGGTTGGAGTATTCTGCAAGAGAAATGGAAGACCATCAGTTGTAGAATATACTGAAATACCAGAAGAAATGGCAAAAGCTACTGATTCTAGAGGTGAATTAATATATGGAGAATCTCATATTTTGTGTAATTTATTTAATATAGATGCAGTAGAAAGAATGGGAACAAAACCATTACCTTATCATGTGGCTTACAAAAAGGCAACATATATAGATAAAAATGGAAATAAAGTTGTACCAGATGGACCAAATGCATATAAATTTGAAGCATTTCTATTTGATGCTTTTGGGGAATTAGATGATATGGCTGTTTTAAGAGTAAAAAGAGAAGAAGAATTTGCTCCTGTAAAAAATGCGTCAGGAGTAGATAGTCCAGAGACAGCAAGAGAGCTATACAGAAAATTCTATCAATTATAAAGTATATAATGTTAAACTGCTGGTGCGAATATACATCAGCAGTTATTTTTTATAAAAGTAGTTAAAAGGTAAATCTTTTTGCCAAGAAAGGAAGAAATAATATGAATTACAAAGAAGAATACAAAAAATGGTGTGAAGACCCAAGTTTTGATGAAGAAACAAAAAAAGAATTAATTAGTATTAAAGATGATGAAGAAGAAATTAAAGACAGATTTTATAAGGAATTAGAGTTTGGTACTGCAGGATTACGTGGAGTTATCGGAATGGGTACAAACAGAATGAATAAATATACAGTAGGGAAGGCTACACAAGGTTTAGCTAATTACATATTAGAACAAGGTACACAAGATATGGGAGTTGCAATTAGTTATGATTCTAGAAGAATGTCAGATGAGTTTAGTTTACAGACAGCATTAATTTTAAATGCGAATGGCATAAAAACATATTTGTTTGAAAGTTTAAGACCTGTGCCAGAATTATCATTTGCAGTAAGACAATTAAAATGTACTGCTGGAATAATGATTACAGCTAGTCATAATCCTCCAAAATATAACGGATATAAGGTTTACTGGGATGATGGTTCTCAAATTGTTGCACCTAGAGATAAAGATATTATTAATAAAGTAAGAAGTATATCAGATTTTAAAGAAATTAAAACAATTAGCAAAGAAGAAGCTATTGAAAAAGGATTGTTTAATGTTATTGGCAAAGAAATGGACGATAAATATATAGAAACATTAAAAAGTAAAATATTAAATCCTGAAATTGTTAGGGAACAAGGTAAAGATTTAAAAATAGTTTATACACCTTTACACGGAACAGGTAATACAATTGCTGAAAGATTATTAAATGAATTAGGATTTAAAAATGTTTATGTAGTTCCTGAACAAGCTAAGCCAGATGGAAATTTTCCAACTGTTGATTATCCAAATCCAGAAGATAAAAAAGCATTTAAATTAGCATTAGAATTAGCTGAAAAAGTTGATGCTGATGTAGTTTTAGCAACAGATCCCGATGCTGATAGATTAGGAATTTATGCTAAAGATACTAAAACAGGTGAATATATGCCATATACAGGTAATATGTCTGCATTATTAATTGCTGAATATAGAATTTCTCAAATGAAAGAGAAAAATATCTTACCTGAAGATGGTATGTTTATTACAACAATTGTTTCATCAGATTTGGCTAAAGCTATTGCTGCAAATTACGGATTAGAGTGTATAGAAGTTTTAACTGGATTTAAAAACATAGGAGCTGTTATGAAAAAAGCTGAAGAAAATCATGACAAAACTTATGTATTTGGATTTGAAGAAAGTTATGGTTGCTTAATTGGTGATTATGCTAGAGATAAAGATGGAATTGCTGCTGTTATGTCTTTATGCGAAGCTGCAGCATATTATAGAGCACAAGGAATTACATTATGGGATCAAATGAATAATATTTATGAAAAATATGGATATTATAAAGAAGACCAAGTTTCAATAGTTTTAGAAGGTGCTGAAGGTGCTGAAAAGATTAAAGAAATGATGACATCTATGAGAAATAAAGATGTAGAACAAATTGGTAAATATAAAGTATTATGTTTTAAAGATGTTGATATAGATTATGTAAAAGATATGACTACAGGAGAAGAAAGTAAAACAGGATTACCAAAATCAAATGTTTTATATTATCAATTGGAAAATAATTCATGGTGTTGTGTTCGTCCTTCTGGTACTGAACCTAAGATTAAACTTTATTTTGGGGTTAAAGGTTCTTCTGCAGAAAATGCAACAGAAGAATTAGAACAATTAAAAGAGGCTATGGTTAAAATAGTTAAAGAATAAATAAAGAAGGGGTCGTCAAAAATGACGTCCCTTTTTACAATTCTATATAATGTTATTTTTTCCAACCTTCTAAATTTCTTGAAATTGCACCAAATAAATTTGCTCTAACCATTGGAATATCTTTTTGCCATAAAAATATTTGCTCTTTCATAGATTCTCTTTTTGTATGTTCGTCCATAGGGCAAACTTTAGGCATTACAGACTTGTTATATTTTTTTACAAATCTTCGGGTATCTTTTTCGCTTAACAAAATTAAAGGTCTTATTAAAGTTACTTTTGTTCTATCCATATAGCTTTTGGGTGCAAATGTTGAGATACTTCCTGTATATAATAAATTTAATAAAAATGTTTCTAAAACGTCATCCATGTTATGTCCAAGAGCAATTTTGTTGCAACCTTCTCGTATAGCTACAGTATTTATTATTCCTCTACGTAAATTGGCACATAATGAACATGGATTTTTTTCTTTTCTTACATCAAAAACAATTTCTTTTATAGAGCTATTTTCTATAAATAATGGGACTCCAAGTTCATCACAGTTTTTTTGCAAGAGTTCTGCATCAAAAAATTCAAATCCTGGATTTACTGATATTGCTATTAAATCAAAATGTTTTGGATAAAATCTTTGTAAGGCTTTTAAACCATTTAATAATGTGATTGAGTCTTTTCCTCCTGATAGACATACTGCGATTTTGTCTCCTTCTTCTATCATTTGGTATTCTTCTATTGCTTTTCTCATTTTACTTAATATGTGTTGCATGTGTTTGGTCCTTTCTTATTTTTAATAATATAAATTTATTATAACATGGATGTCAAGGAAAGAGTTGTAATAGTATAAAAAATTATTGATTTTTTAAGGGGAGTGTATTATAATAAGTATATATTTTATATGTTCTCATAGCTCAGCAGGATAGAGTAGCCGCCTCCTAAGCGGCAGATGGGGGTTCGAGTCCCTCTGGGAACACCAAGTATTTATTTAGGAGTATAGATGGAACAAAAAGAATATTATATGAAACAAGCTTTGAAGGAAGCGGAAAAAGCATGTAAAAAATTAGAAGTTCCGGTAGGAGCAATAATAGTAAAAGATGGAAAAATAATAGCCAAAGCACATAATCAAAAGGAAACAAAAACAGATACAACAAAACATGCAGAAATATTAGCAATACAAAAAGCAAGTAAAAAATTAGAATCTTGGAGATTAATTGATTGTGAAATGTATGTAACATTAGAACCATGTCCAATGTGTGCAGGGGCAATAATAAATTCAAGAATAAAAAAAGTATATATTGGAGCAATGGACGAAAAAACAGGAGCAGTAGGGTCTGTATTAAATTTGTTTGAAGATTATACATTCAATCATAAAGTAGAAGCAGAAACAGGAATAATGGAAGAAGAATGCAAAGATACTCTTAAAAAATTTTTTAAAGAATTGAGAGAGTTAAAACGAGGAGGAAAAAATGTATAGAAGTGTAAAACAAAAAATTTTTCATAGTGTAATTATTTCTGTGATAATTATTGCTATTTTATGTGTTGGTGGTATGTTTATATTGAGATATCAAGTTGAAGGTGAATCTAATATGCCATTTAAAATTAGCAAAATTTCAATAATAGAAAGTGTAGAAGGGACAGAAAGTCAAGGGGAAGGCGAGAAATGGAATTTTAATGTTGATGAAAATAATGATATATACATATATATAGAAAAAAATTCATCTTATGGAAAAACGGAGATAATTCAATCTGTTGATATAAAAAATATAAGTATAAATAAATCAAATGAAAAAGGAACGGTAAAATTATATAAACCGGTTCAAGATGAAAAAAGAATGTTTACAAATAAAAAGGAAAATGAAATTACAGAGATTACATATAATGGGGAATTAGAGTCAAATATAAAAGAACAAAAAATTTCAAATCAAGGTGGAATTGTAGCATTTAGATATTCAATTAATAATATTTCTCAATATATTTCTCAGGATGCGGAAGAAATTGACCATAGTCAATTATTAAAATTAACTAATATAGCGCAAGATGATTTACGAACTACTTTAACATTTGATATTATTATTAATTTAACTAGTGGTAAAAAATATCAAGCACCAATTAGTATAGATATTCCAACAGATGAAATTATTGAAAAAGGAACAGTTGGAATTGATAAAACAGACTTAAATAATATAATTTTTAAAAGAATAGAAAATTAAGAAAAATACTTGCAAAATTCATAATTAGAGTATATAATACATAATGGTATGAGAATTAATCTCTGTATGGAAAGCAAACTCAATAGAAGCCTATGAACCTTGTCAGGTCCGGGAGGAAGCAGCAATAAGTAGATACTTCTATGTGGGAATTGTTTTCCATAGAGAGATTGATATTCACACCATTTTTTAAAATTCAGGGGTTATAAAGGATGTGAGATAATGGGGTACACAGCTCTTTATAGAAAATTTAGACCACAAACATTTGCAGAAATGGTAGGGCAAGAACATATAACAAGAACATTAAGAAACCAAATAATGGCAAATAGAGTGGGACATGCATATTTATTTAATGGAGGAAGAGGAACTGGAAAAACTACATCAGCTAAAGTTTTAGCTCGTGCTATAAATTGCTTAAATCCGCAGGATGGAGAGCCATGTAATGAGTGCGAAATTTGTAAAGCTGCATTAAATGGTTCATTAACAGATATAGTAGAAATGGATGCTGCATCAAATAATAGTGTAGAAGATATACGTTCTATTAGAGAAGAAGTCAACTTTTTACCCACAAAGGCAAAATATAGGGTATATATAATAGATGAGGTTCATATGTTATCACAAGGTGCTTTTAATGCATTATTAAAAACGCTTGAAGAGCCACCAGAACATGTAAAATTTATTTTAGCTACAACAGAACCACAAAAATTGCCTGCTACGATACTTTCAAGATGTCAAAGATTCGATTTTAAAAGAATTTCAAATGAAGATATTATAAAAAGATTGGAAATAGTTTGTAAAGAAAGTAATATAGAAATTACTAAACAAGCCTTAAATATAATTGCATCATTAGCAGAAGGAGCTATGAGAGATGCTTTATCAATTTTAGAAAGATGTGTGCAAGATGGGGAGAACAATATTGATGAAGACAAAATAAAAGAATTAGTAGGAATTCCTAAAATTACTTATATACATAGCATAACAGAAGCAATAATAAAATATAATATAGATGAAGCTATGGAATCTATAACTAAAGTTTTAGATGAAGGAAAAGATTTAAATAATTTACTTTGGGAAATTATTAAATATATTAAAGATATTTTAATGGTTAAAACGGGCCAAAAACTAACAATTTACAATGAGAATGATTTCGAAAATTTGAAAAAATTAGCAGATGAAGTTTCAAAAGAAAGAGCAATTAGGCTAATTAGTGAATTATCGAAATTAGAGAATGATATGAAAAGTTCAACTCAGAGGTTAATTGTTTTTGAAGCAGGAATAATAAAATTGTGTGACCAAGAATTAGCTTCAAGTTCTAATATAATTGTGAATGATTCACAGAATAGTTCAAATGGTGGCAATAATAATGTTAATGCTGGAGAAATCTATGCTAGATTAGAAAAGATAGAAAATTATTTAAGAGCAGGTGGAGGAGTAGCTAGAACACAATCTACATCAGCAGGTGCCAAAAAGCCAGCGGGGAAGAGTGTTTCTACATCACAATCAAGTAATACAGATGCTATTGCTGGGATAGGAAAAGATAAAAAGCCTGCTCAATATTGGCAACAAGTTGTGAACAATTTTAAACAAAATGGAAAAATAATGTTGTATACCAATTTGTTAAATACAAATGCAGTTGAAATAAATGATATGACTGTTGGAATAGAATTCCCTAAAGGAATTACACCTTTTGGGAAGACAGTTTTGGAAAAACCGGAAAATAAAATGGAAATTTCTAATCAGGTATCAATTGCATGTGGAAAGACAATGCAGATAAAATATATTGATACGAAACCGCAAGATGCTGGTGAGGTATCAGAGGAAAGTGAGTTATCAAATTTTGCAAATAAATTTGATATACCATTTGATGTAATAGAATAGCAAGGAGGAAAGAAAGATGTCAAAAAGAGGAGGATTCCCAGGAATGGGAGGATTTGGTGGAATGAACATCAATAATTTAATGAAAGAAGCTAAAAAAATGCAAGCAGATTTAGAAAAATCACAATCTGAACTTGCAGAAAAAGAATTTGAAGCATCTGCAGGAGGAAATGCAGTAACTGTAAAGGTTAATGGGCAAAAACAAATATTAAGTTTAAATTTACAAAAAGAGGTTGTTGACCCAGATGATGTTGAAATGTTACAAGATTTAATTATTACATGTTTAAATCAAGCGTTTAAACAAGTTGACGATGCACAAGCAGCTTCAATGGGAAAATTTAATATACCAGGTTTAATGTAGGAGAAAGAACAATGTCAATGTATTCACCATCAATAGAAAAATTAATACAGAGTTTTGAAAAGTTACCAAGCATAGGGAATAAGACTGCTGCAAGATTAGCGTTTTATATTTTGAATGCTTCAGAAGAAGAGACAAATGATTTTGTTTCTTCTATAATAAATGCTAAGAAAAATTTAAAATATTGTAGTAAATGTTATAATATATCAGATACAGACCCATGCCAAATTTGCGGAAATCCTAAAAGAGACCAATCTGAAATTTGTGTGGTGGAAGATGTAAGAGATATTATTGCAATGGAAAAAACACACGAATTTAAAGGAGTTTACCATGTTTTACATGGCTCAATTTCTCCAATGAATGGTATTGGACCTGATGATATAAAAATAAAAGAATTATTAGCTCGTCTTATGGATGGACAAGTTAAAGAAGTAATACTTGCCACGAACCCTAGGGTTGAAGGCGAAGCGACAGCAATGTATTTATCAAAATTAATAAAACCTCTAGGAATAAAAGTTACAAGAATTGCTCATGGAATTCCTGTAGGAGGAGATTTAGAGTATACTGATGAAATTACTTTAACTAAAGCTCTTGAAGGTAGAAGAGAATTATAATGCTATTAGATTATTACCAGAACAATTATTAGTATCCATAAAAGCAACCTCTTTATATTATATGTTTTATAATATAAAGAGGTTGCTTTTTTCTGTATAGTTTTGTAGTTAACCTAATAAAATTTTGCAAATATCTTTGGTAGAATTTTTTTTTGAAATAAGTCTTGCACGGATCTTCATTTCTTGCATTTTATCAGGATTTGAAAATAATTTATTTAAAATCTCTTCAACATTATCTCCTTTTTTTATCCATATTGCAACTTTGTTTTTTTCTAAATAGGCTGCATTTTCTTCTTCTTGACCAGGGATTGGGTTTATAATTACTATTGGTAATCCTGATGCTAAACTTTCTGTTGTGGTAAGTCCACCCGGCTTGGTAACTACTAAATCAGAAATGCTCATTAGCTGAGGAACCTTATCTGTATATTCTAAAATCTTTACAGAATCTTGTTTTCCAAGCTCACTAACTAAATTTTCAAAAGACTCTTTCATTTTTGGATTTTTTCCAGAAATGGCAACAAGCTGAATGTTTTCATGACATTCTATAAAAGATTTAAAAATCTTAAGTGTTTGAGTTTTGCCTAATCCATATTCTCCGCCACCAAAAAATAAAACTGTTTTTTTGTTAGGCGATAAACCGAAATTTTGTAATATTTGTGATTTATCATATTTTAATAAAAATTTATTCGAAAGTGGTATGCCAGTTGCATAAATTTTTTCGTTAGGTATCCCAATTGAGTATAATTGTTTTTTCATTTCTTCATGAGATACAAAGTAATAATCAACATATTCATTAAATACAAGCCATTGTTCATGTGGGGCATAGTCTGTTAAAACAGTAGCAATTTTCGAATTTAATTTTCCTTGCTTTTTTAGATATGCACACATTGTTGATGCAAATGGGTGTGTTGAAATTATTAGATCTGGATTAAAATCTTGTAATAATTTATTTAGTTTTTTTGATAATAATTTATTTGATGTTGTACTTATTTGGGCGATTGGTCCACTTTGAGCATGCCAATAAACTCTTCCCCATGTTTGTGGAATTTTTTTTGCCATTTCTGCATAAGCCGTAGTGGTTACTTTATCAAAAATCTTATTAACATAGTACATGCAGTCGATTAATTGTATTTCTATATCAGTATAATTTGTTTCAATATATTCTTTTATGGAACGAGCAGCACTTAAATGTCCACCACCATAAGAAGCATAAAATATCATTATTTTTTTCATAGTTGGTCTCCTTAAATTTTTTTTTAATTTTATCATAATAGTAAAATAATTTGTATATTTTTTGGAAAAAAAAACAAAATATTAAGAAAAGGAGGTCTATAATGAAAAAAAGTAAAATTTGGATGGTGACAACTGCACTTGCAGTAATAGTAGCTATAGTATTAGGTTATAATTTTTTAAATCAAAAAAAAGCATATGCTACAACAAAAGAAAATGACTATAATATGGCATTTTATCAAGTTGTTGAATATGTTCAAAATGTAAAAACATATTTGGCAAAGTCAATGGTGTCAAAGTCAGCCGAACATGGTGCAGAAATTTTAACACAAGTGTGGAGAGAGGCAAATTTGGCACAAGCTTATGTAGGAATGTTACCTGTAGAAAGTCAGGAACTAGAAAATACTGAAAAATTTTTAAATCAGGTAAGTGAGTATAGTTATTCTTTATCAAGAAAAAATATAGAAGGAATTGAATTAACAGATGATGATATTAATAAAATAAAAGAGTTATATAATTATTGTAATGATTTATCAAATACTTTAAATGAAATGGCAGATGAACTAAATAATGGAACAATAAAGTGGTCAGATTTGATGAAAAATTCTGAAGGAGCAGATATTACAGAAGTAAGTACTTTTGATGTTGTTGAAGAAAACTTTCATGAATTTACAGGTTTAATTTATGATGGGGCATTTTCTGAACATATAACAAGTGCAGAGAAAAAAGGTCTAACTGGAGATGAAATTGATGAGAAAACTGCAAAGCAGAAAGCCGAAGAGTTTATAGGAAAAGATAAAATAAAAGAAACTAAAAATAATGGATATGTAGAAAATGGAGATATTCCAGTATATAGATTTGAAATGTCTACAAAAGAAGATAAAACTATAGGGATATCAATATCTAAAAAAGGTGGACATGTAGTATTTTTAAATTATAATAGAGATGTTGGTGAAGAAAAAGTAACAGAACAAGATGCAGTACAAAAAGGAAAAGAATATCTTACGAGCAAAGGCTTTAACAATATGAAGGAAACGTATTATTTAAAAGAAAATGGATTTATAACTGTGAATTATGCATATAATCAAAATAATGTAACTGTATATTCTGATTTGATAAAAGTGAAAATTGCTTTAGACAACGGAGAAATTATTGGATTAGAAACTACAGGATATTTAAATTGCCATTATGATAGGAAAATTCCCATAACAAAAGTTTCTATTGATGATGCTAGAAAAAAATTAACTGATAAAGTTGAGATTACAAGCGAAGGTCTGGCAATAATTCCAACTGAATGGAAGTCTGAAAAATTTTGCTATGAATTTAAGGGAAAAATTAATGATATAGATTTTATTGCATATATTAATGCCGAAACCGGAGAAGAAGAGGATGTACTAATTATTACCAATACGCCTAATGGTACTTTGACTGAATAATTTACAAAAATTGAAAAATAAAAAATTGATTTTTGTTAATAATAATTAATGAAAAAAGTTAAATAGCTTTTTTCAAAAACGGTCCGTAATACAGATAAATTTGAAAGGAGATTCTAAAATGTCCAGGAACAACAAATTAATATCTGAAAACTTACGAACAGAAATAGCAAAAGAATTAGGTGTTTATGACCAAGTAAAACAAGATGGCGGAAGCTGGGAAAATGTGTCTTCTAAAAAATGTGGTAGTATAGTTTCTAAAGCTATAGAAATTGCAAATAGAGCTGTTGAAAATCAATAGTTTTTGGATATGCAAATTGGCCGATTCTAAATTGAAAGTTTTTCAGTTTAGAACCGGCTATTCTATTGCAAAAAGTATGTAAATAGAATATAATAAAAAAAATATTTTACGGAGGTAAGAGATGAAAGTTAAAGATATATTAAAAGTAACAAATGGTGAGTTAGTGGTTGGAAATAAAGAGTTAGTTTGTGAGAAATTTTCTAAAGATACAAGGACAATAGAAAAAGGCGATATATACATAGGGATAAAAGGTGAAAGATTTGATGGAAATCAATTTTGGAATACAGCATTGGATAATGGTGCAGAAGCGGTAATTGTTCAAAATGTTGAAATTTTACCAGAAGATTTAGAAAAATATTCAAATAAAACAATAATAAAAGTAGAAGATACATTAAAAGCATTGTATGAAATTGCAAAATATAAAAGAAGTTTATATGATATACCTGTTGTTGCAATTACAGGAAGCGTAGGGAAAACAAGTACTAAAGATATTATTGCAAGTGTTGTTGGTACTAAATATAAAACTTTAAAAACAGAAGGCAACAATAATAATAATATAGGTTTGCCATTGACTATATTAAAATTAAAAGACCATGAAGCATTAGTTTTAGAAATGGGAATGAATCATTTTGGAGAAATTAGTTTATTAACAAATATTGCTAAGCCGACATTAGCGGTAATAACTAATATAGGGACATCACATATAGGCAATTTAGGGTCAAGAGAAAATATATTAAAAGCTAAGTTGGAAATATTAGAAGGAATGAAAATTCCTAAAATAATTATTAATAATGATAATGATTTATTACATAATTGGTATAAAGAAAATGCTTCAAAACTAGAGGTACATACATTTGGAATAGAGAATGATAGTGAAGTTATGGCAGAAGATATAAAAATGCAAGAAGAGAGTAGTGAATTTACTGCGATAGTAAATTCTGAAAGAGTAAAAGTAAATGTACCTGTTGGAGGAGAGCATTTTGTATATAATGCTTTATGTGCAATGGAAGTTGGAAGGATGTTAGATATATCTATAGAAGAAATCCAACATGGAATTGAACACTTTGAATTAACTAAAAAAAGAATGGATATTAGAAAACTAGAAAATGGTGCAATTATTATAAATGATGCATATAATGCAAGTTTTGAATCAATGAAAGTTAGTTTAGAATTCCTTGCAAACCATACGGGAGAAAGAAAAATAGCGGTTTTAGGAGATATGTTTGAACTTGGAAAATACTCAGAAGAGCTTCATAGAAAAGTTGGGCAGGAGGTTGTAAAAAATAATATAGATATACTAATTTGTGCAGGAGAAAATGCAAAATATATAATAGATGAGGTTCGAAAAAATAGTAAAATTGAAACTTATTTTATGCACAATAATGAAGAAATTGTGGAAAAGTTATCCCAAGAATTGAAAAATGGAGATGTTATTTTAGTAAAAGCTTCAAATGGAATGAAATTTTTTGAAATTTGCCAAAAACTATAGATTTTTTTGCCGAAAATTGGTATAATGCAAGTACCAATTATTTTTGGGAGGACGTCAAATGAAAATTAAGGATTATTACAAAATATTAGAACTAGAAAATAACAAAGTAACAATAGAACAAATAAAAACAGCATACAGAAAACAAGCAAAAAAATATCATCCAGATGTGAATGTGGGTAACAAGGTGGCAGAAGAAAGAATAAAAGATATAAATGAAGCATATAGAGTATTATCAAATCCTTCAGCAAAGAAAAAATATGATAGAACTTGGAATTATAATATAGGATATAAGCAGAAAAAAGCTAGACAAAAAACATCTGGAGAGGTGGCAAATGAATTTTTTGGAATGTTTTTTGGAAATAGTGATATAAAAGAAGAACTTGCTCAAAGCCAATTGCCTCCAGTTAAAGGTGAAGATATAGAAACTGAAATAAATATTTCGATAGAAGATGGATTTTATGGAATAGAGAAAAAACTTGTATTAAATGATTTAGAAGGAAAACCTAAAACAATAACAGTAAAAATACCAGAAGGAATACAAGATGGAGAGAGAATAAGATTAATAGGTCAAGGAAAAGCAGGAAAAAATGGTGGTAAAAACGGTGACCTATATATCAAAATAAATATAGAAGATGGAAAAAAATATAAACTAGAAGGAAATGATTTATATACAATAGTTCCAATTTCACCTTGGGAAGCAGCTTTGGGAGCAAAAGCAAAAGTTAATTCTATAGATGATACAAAAACGGCAATATTTATACCAAGCGGAGTTCAATCAGGAGAAACAATAGAGATACCACAAAAAGGCTATAAGACTCCTAATGGAAATAGAGGCAATTTAGTTGCTAAAATTCAAATTGTAGTACCAGAAAAACTAACAAAAGAAGAAACAGAAATGTTTAAAAAATTGAAAGAAATATCAAAATTTAATCCTAGAAGAGTTTAAATCATATAAGAAGGGCTCGAAATATTGGAAAATCAGCATAAGTATTGACATAACAATGATAATTTGGTATAATTATTTATGTGAGTTCGTAAACATAAGATAAGCTATGGATTAAATCATAGGAATGGGGTGTAAATTAACATGGAGATGTTACCAGGAAAACATTTTAGTATAACAGATCCAAAAGGAGTAAATACAGTAATTTATCAAGTAAACAAAACAAAAAAGGAATTTTTAAAAGATTATCCCAAATACACAGTTGAGAGATTAGACTTTACCGAAGAAATTAGAGGAGAAGCTCGTAGAAAGACCTTTTATGTTGACGAGCCACAACCTAATGGAAATCAATTAGTTATATTATCATTTGGAAAAGAGAGTGTAGTAATAAACTCAGGAATACTAATTGATGACGAGGTTAGAATATCAAAAACACCAACACCATTTAAGTTTAATACATTATATTCAGAAGAAGAACAGGAATTTAAAGAATTTAACTATACACCAAATATGAAAAGAGACATATGTGTTATAGATCCTGAAACTACAGAAGAATTAAAACCTAGGCTTTATTTTGATGAAAACGAAAATAAAGTAAAGGGAAGATGCAAATTAAAACCATACAAATCTTATTTCGCGTTTGAAGTAAGAGAAGATGATGGAAAAGTTTAAGGAGGGCAATTTACTATGGTAAATAGCACAGTAAATGGTAAAAAAATAGGAGACGGAGCAGGTAAGGATGATAAAATAACATTAACTTACTATGCAATGGGTAAAGAACCTGATCAGAAGAAAAAGATGGGAGTAATGGAAAATGAAAAGCAACCATCAATATCTTTAATAGAATCATTAAGAAAAAATGGACAAATTATCGAAGAAACAAGTGAATTTGTTACTATTAAAGCATATCAAGGAACAAACCCTAATAAAGAAAAACATAGTGAAGATTTAACACATTAATACAATTCAAACCAAAGAGAAGGTGATTTATATATGAATTACAAAGTAGAAGGGGCAATTAGAAAAAATAAAAAATATTTCATATTATTCGCAATACTATGGCTATTTATAGCCATAGTATTAATTGTGCCTATAGTATTAGCATATAATATGCCAGCACCAGAAGGAAGTAGTGCAGGAGCATTAGAAATATTTGTAGAGGCGATGAAAAATCCATTTAAAGGTTTGGCAGTCATTGTTCAAAACGGATATATTGGAGCATATGGCAAAACTTTAGGCGGTTTTTCAATAATATTTGCAATATTTTTCATAGTAGGAATTGCAAGGTCAGCTCCCAAGAATGAATATACAGATTTTGAACATGGTTCAAGTGATTGGAGCAAAAACGGAGAACAGTATGCAGTTTTAAGCAATAAAAAAGGAATTATATTAGCCGAAAATAATTATTTACCAGTAGATAAAAGAGGAAACGTAAATGTATTAGTAGTCGGAGGTTCTGGTTCTGGTAAATCTGCATCATATTCAATACCTAATGCATATCAATTGCTAGGCTCATACGTATTTACAGACCCTAAAGGGGAGTTGTATGATAAAACAGCAGGATATTTAAAAGCTCATGGGTATGAAGTAAAAGTATTAAATTTAGTAAAACCGCAAAATAGTGATGGGTATAATCCATTAATGCATATTTCATCAGAAATAGATGTAGATGTTATCGCAAATACAATTGTAAAAGGACAAAAAACTGGAGATGGTGGTGCAGACCCATTCTGGGATGATTCAGCAGAGATGTTACTAAAGGCATTAATATATTATTTAATGGCAACAAGACCAGAAGAAGAACAGAACTTGGCGAGTTGTGCAGAGTTGGTTAGAGCAGCAAATACAAATGGCGGAAGTAACTTACTTACAGAATTAATTAGCAAACTTCCATATGACCATCCAGCGAGAATGAATTATAAGTCTATTGAGATTGCGCCAGAAAAAACATATAGTTCTATATTAAGTACATTGCAATCAAAATTAGGAAAATTTGATTCTAAAGAAATTGCAGAATTAACATCAACAGATACAATAGATTTTGAAG
>OLNW01001574.1_pt1 | contig 21874 bp, 10 predicted proteins | sample 1672121 | NCBI WGS metagenome assembly OLNW01 (sample SAMEA3136648, study PRJEB25190) | human gut metagenome
AACAAAGCAGGCAAGCCGTAAAATAGGCTTGCCTGTGATTTTATTGTTCTTTTTTAGGAATAGTTACGTACACATCAGTACCGACACCGACTGTTGATTCAACGAGTATTCCGTAGCTGTCACCGAATATAATTTTAATTCTTTGATTTACATTTGAAAGGCCTATATGCGATTTTTCGTTTGTAAAAGATGTCTCGGAAAGAGTTTTATTTAATTCATCAAGAGCGTCTTTTTCAATTCCGATACCGTCATCACTGACGATGAGGATAATATTGTTGTCATCGCACAAGCCTTTGATTTTTATTAAGCCTTTATCATTTTTCTGCTTTATTCCGTGATAAACGGCATTTTCAATAATAGGTTGCAAACAGATTTTTATAATCGTATATGATAAAATCGATTCGTCAATATCCCATTCTATATCAAACAAATCACCGTAACGCAGTGCAAGAATATTAACGTATTCTTTGGTGTATTTTATTTCGTTTTCGATAGAAACAAAATAACCGGAAGTGAGTGTATTTCTGAAAAAGCTTGCAAGATTAATCAGTGATTTAGATACAGGATTTTCTGAATTGGACAAATTATAAGCCATCCAATTAATTGTTTCAAGCGTATTGTAAAGAAAATGCGGATTAATCTGTGTTTGGAGCATATCGTATTGTGATTTTCTAAGAAGTTTCATACGCTCTTCTAAAATTTCAGCCATTTTTGTCTTGTCGTTGATATGCGTCTGTATGCTGTTTATTATATACATAAGTTCGTTTTTATCTTCTTCCTCAATACTGTCGGCAGGAGGCTGTGAATTATCAAGGAATGAAATAATTTCATTAAGCGGACTGTAACTTCTGACAGACGCAACATAAGCAAGTATGAAAATAATAATCATAAGCAAAAGTAAAATACCGATGATTTGCAATTTCATAGTTGATAACTTATGTTTGTAAAGTTCAAGAGGATATGCACTTATATACTTATAATCCGATATTGTACTGTCACCGGATAGCACAACATAATTTTTGTCATTAATTTCGTATACACTGTTTTTCGGATTAGATTCTATCGTAAGCGTATTCAGACCAATATTGTCAGGATAAGTATTAAAGTATGATAATTCACTTGAAATGATAATTTTATTATCGGCATTTACAAGAAAAAACAATCTGCCGTCTTTATATTGCTGATAAAGCATTGAATTATAAATGCTTTGTGCGTTTATGTTCATAATAATTGCGCCTTTTTTTTCGTCGGCAACATATATCGGCTTAATAATCGTGATAAGTTGCGGATATACGTTATTTTTACTTCTTGGAATTATCGTGCCTTTAGGTGATGTAACCGTATGATAAGCACTGATCCAATCGGTATCGCTCAAATCGGACAACGGAATACTGTTATTGTCCATAATTACAGTATCAGTCGGCTCTGAATATATGTAAATCGAATCGATGTATCGATAGATAATAGGCAAGGTCTTAGCAAGTCGTGAGATTGTTTTAAATGAATCGGTGCTGACATTGTTTATTGTATACAACTGTGTACTTTCATTACTTGCGAGAGAACTGCTTAAAGTATCGACTTCCATTAATGTTCGGTCGATAATATTCACCGAATTATCAAATATATAAGAGTTTTCCAAAGTAATCTCTTCGCGAATGTTTTTCAAAGTATTTGAATAAAACATAATGCTAAGCACTATAAACGGTATAACAGTCAATGCTGTTATAAACAGAAATGTACGCAGAAATATACTGTTAAATTTAAAATGTCTGATATTAAACCATATGTTTTTTATCTTGTTCATAACAAATATATTCCTTTCGATTTAATTATGAGTTATGTAAATATTCGCTTGGCGTACAATTATAGTAATCTTTAAACACTCGTGTGAAATATCCCGGACTTTGGTATCCGCATTCTTTGCTTATGTCGTTGATTTTCTTGTTCTCTTTCAGTAATTTAACTGCGTGTTCCATACGGACTTTAAGCAGGTAGTTACTGAAATTTTCACCTGTTTGTTCTTTAAAAAATCTGCTGCAATATGCAGGATTAAAAAATACGCTTTCGGCTGCATCTTGCAATGAGATATTCTTTGAAAAATTATCATTGATAAATTGAATAAGTTTGTCAACAACTATGTTATCTGTCTTTTTGTTTTTTGCAGAAAGTTGTTTTATAATATTTTCAAGCATTTTTATTGAAAAATCATATACCTTTTGATTATCTGTCATATCGGGAAAGTCATTAAAATCATCGCCTTCGGTTGATATTCTGATATTAAGATTAGCGTAGAGCTTATCAATGATTATTTCAAATATATTGAAAGCATATTGACCGAGTCTTTCGTTCTTGTGCGTATTTTCGTCTAATAAAGTGCAAAGCGTTTCTTTGGCATCGGCCAAATTTATCGAAACAATCTCTGCATACAGGTGCATAATGTTATCAAAGAAAGAATTAATATTGTTGTTTTTTTGCTCTGTCAATAAATTCTTCATATTGATAAGTGAATTTTTAAGATTTTCAAAATCAGTCGGCTTTGTTATGTATTCTTTGACGTTGTATTTAATAGCCGCTTTGGCATATTCAAAATCGGCATATCCGCTAAGTAAAATAACTTGCGTCCAAGGCTTGTTTTCGTAAATATATTGAGCAAGGTCAATACCCGAAACCTGTACCATTCTTATATCAGAGATAACTAAATCAACATTGTTTTCTTCAAGATATTTAATCGCGTCACTGCCGTCACGGAAAGTTCCGACAACCTCAAAACCAACGTCACAGTTATTGATGAATGCGGATATACTTGTGCGAATCATCATTTCATCGTCAACAACTATTACACTGAACATAAAAATCCTCTTTTCTGTCTTTCATATTTCTTCGTAGATGATTGTAACATATAGAATTGAATTATTCAAGCACAAAATATAAAAATGTATGTATAAATAGCTAATTAAAGATATAAATAAAATTTAATAATATTCACATTGCACAATTAAGAGGTCAAAATATTAACACAAAGTAAACTTTTTGCACTTGAAATGTGAACAGGCGTCAGATAAAATATAATTAAATAAAAAAGAAACAGAGGGTGATGAAATGATTAAGGTAAAGTCGAAACCGAAAGAAAATGCAAATACAGTAAGAAAAAAGACTCGTTGGAAAGACTTCCGTGATAATGCAGAACTCTCCGCATTAATGATACCGGGAATAATTCTGTTACTGGTATTTGCATACGTACCGATGTTGGGTATAATAATTGCATTTAAAGATTACAGAAATAACTTAGGAATTTTCAAAAGTAAATGGGTTGGATTTCAAAACTTCAAATTCTTCTTTGCATCACAGGATGCTTGGAGAATAGGAAGAAATACGGTAGGATACGGTATACTGTTTATAGTTATTGGTTTAATCGCGGCAGTGACGATTGCTATTCTTCTTTATGAAGTACGCAGCAGAAAAGCATTAAAATTCTATCAAACAAGCATGATACTGCCACATTTTCTCTCATGGGTAATTGTAGGTTACATAACATACATTTTGCTTGAACCGAGCATGGGTATCTTAAACAAGATAATCCGCTTCTTCGGCGGTGAAGGACTTCAATGGTATTCGGAACCGAAATACTGGATATTCATTTTGCCGATAATCAATGTTTGGAAAACAGTCGGATTAAAATCAATTATGTACTATGCGGCACTTATGGGAATTGACGAACAACTTTTTGAGGCGGCGCAGATTGACGGTGCGGGAAGATTTAAACAAATTCTATACATCACAATTCCGTCACTTGTACCGCTTATGGTAACACTTACAATATTGGACGTAGGACACATAATAAAAGGTGACTTCGGTTTGTTCTATACAATACCGAGAGATGTCGGACTTCTTTATCCGACAACCGATATAATTGATACATACGTTTATCGAGGATTGAGAACCGGCAGTGATATAGGTATTACTACAGCGGTTGGTTTGTTCCAATCGGCAGTTGGTTTGATTATGGTAATAGCAACGAACTTAGTTGTTAAAAAGATTTCGCCGGAAAATTCGTTATTCTAAAGGAGGGTGAAGAAAATGAAAAAAAGCAAAAGAATTCCGAACATAATTATCAACATAATGTTTTGTCTGGGATCATTAGTATTCATACTTCCGTTTGTATTAATTATTTCAGCATCGTTTTCGGATGAACAGACATTGCTCTCGGAGGGATATAAATTAATCCCGTCAGTATTTTCGACAGAGGCATATAAATATGTATTCAGAAATCCACAGCAACTTTTGGATTCATATAAGGTGACAATTATTTATTCGATAGTTGCAACAGTTTTGGGAGTAGTGGTAATGGCAATGCTTGCATATCCGCTTTCAAGACCGAATTACAAATATAAAAAGATAGCAACATTCTTTATATTCTTTACAATGTTGTTTTCGGGCGGACTTATTCCGACATATATTTGGATAACAAGATACCTACATCTTGGTGATACAATTTGGGTGTATATATTACCTTGTCTTGTAAACGCGTTTCATGTTATAGTTATAAGGAGCTTTTTCCAAGGACTGCCGCAGGCACTTATGGAATCGGCTAAGATTGACGGTGCAAGTGAATTACAGACATTCTTTAAGATTGTTATGCCGCTTTCAAAGCCGGTAATAGCGACAATATCATTGTTGACTCTTCTTTCAAGATGGAATGACTGGAACACGGCACTTATCTATATTAAATCAAGCAATTTGTATTCACTTCAATATTTATTGCAGAAAATATTGCGTGAGGCTGAATTTGTAAAGAATATGGCGGAAAGTTCTCCTGTAGCGGGAGTGGATCTTGATTTATCAAATCTACCGTCAGTAACAATTCGTTTTGCAATGTGTATGGTTGCGGCAGGTCCTATGCTTATCATTTTCCCATTCTTCCAGAAATACTTTGCAAAAGGTCTTACAGTCGGAGCGGTAAAAGGCTAATAGGAACTTAATTAAACGGGTGGTATAAAGTTAAATCAGAAGGGAGTATTAATATGAAGAAAAAAGTAGTTTCACTTATAATGTCAGTGGCATTGGCTTTCAGCAGTATGCACGTAATGAATATTGCGGCAGAAAATGTGAAAGCCGAAAGTAATTTGACGGAAGCAACAGTTACAAATTTGAACGGATATGAATTTATTGACATTGCTTCAAACGGCGCAACGCTTGTAGCATTAACGAAAAATACAGCAAGAGTATTAGGCAGGCTTTTCTATTCAACAGATAACGGCATTACATGGCAGCCTTGTCAAAATCAACCGCTGGCTTCAAAGGCAGAGATTTCGAGTAATAAAAATTCACAACAACAATTAGTATATTGGAAAGCAAATAATATTTTTGTGGCTCACGGTGCGGCAAGCACATATACTTCGGAAGACGGTATTGTGTGGGTTGAAAATAAGAATTTGCATTGGACTACAAATACAATGATTGATGTATCGGGAGATCAACTTGTATTCGGCGGACAAGATTCCGCAAATGCAACGGCTGATCTAACAGCAAAGCAATTTGCAAATAACAAATATACAATTCCTAAATCATCAGGGTTTTATGCAATGGTAGCAGTCGCAAAACCAGCTGCTGAAGATGGAAATATATCAATGTTTGTATGTAATCAATATAAATCATATGATTTAAGTTTTCAAACTACATCTCCAAAATACACTTGGACAATGCAGAACAATAACCAAGGCTCGATAACAACAAATGCTCCTTATGATGCAACATATTCACAAGAGGCAGGTCAATATCTTATCGTAGACGGTTCAGAAAAATTATATGCAATAACAGATTCAAAGAATATCGCAAAAATTACTGTAGCCAACGGTGAAAAAGTAGTCGGAGTCGGTACAAATGAAGATTATATATTGGTAGGAACCGAAAACGGCAAGTTGTATAAAACAAATAACACTGTATTGACAACAGAGACAGCATGGGACGAAATACCGACATCATATGACGACGGAACAGCAGAACCATTGAAAAACATTAAATTTATAGATAAAAATAACTTTGTTGCTTTAGGTACAACAAAAGCATATACAGGTGAAGTTGTAAAAAGCATAGTTGAACCTACGGAGGCACCGACAGAAGAACCAACGGCAACACCTACGATTGAACCGACAGCAACACCAACAGCAAAGCCAACGGATGAACCAAAAGTAACACCGACAGTAAATCCGACAGACAAACCGGAGGTGACACCGACAGTAAATCCAACAGATAAACCGGAGGTAACACCGACAGTAAATCCAACGGATAAACCGGAAGTAACACCGACAACAGTGCCGACAGCAACACCTACGATTGAACCGACGGAAGAACCTAATAATGAACTTTTACCGGAAGGTTACAGTTTTGTAGATATTGCGTCTAACGGAAATAATCTTGTCGCAATGGCAAAGGATGAGGGCAGAACAGTTGCTCAGCTTTGTTATTCAAAAGACGGCGGTAAAACATGGAAGGCAAGTGAAAATCAACCGCTGGCTTCAAAGGCAGAGATTTCAAGTAACAAAAATTCACAACAACAGTTAGTATATTGGAAAGCAAATAATATTTTTGTAGCTCACGGTGCGGCAAGTACATACACATCAACAGACGGCGTGACTTGGACAGAAAATACGGCATTGCATTGGACCACAAATACAATGCTGACAACATCGGGTAATCAACTTGCATTCGGTGGACAAGATTCAGCTAACGCAACGGCTGATTTACAGACTAAACAATTTGCAAATAACAAATATGTAATTCCTAAATCGTCAGGATATTATGCACAAGTAGCGGTTGCAAAACCGGCAGACAGTGAAGGTAATGTTGCAATGTTCATATGTGACAGGTATAAAGCATATGATTTGAGTTTCCAAGCGACATCACCAAAATATACTTGGACTTTAAAGAATAACAATGCAGGTACAATGACAGAAAAGGCTCCTTATGACGCACTATATGCAGAAAAGGCAGACCAATATTTTATGGTAGACGGTTCGGAAAAATTGTATGCAGTAACCGATTCAAAAAATATTGCAAAAATCACTGTTGCTGACGGCGAAAAAATTGTCGGTGTAGGGGCAAGTGACAAATATATAGTAGTAGGAACCGAAAGCGGCAAGTTATATAAAACAGATAACGTGGCCGTAACGGCTGAAACAAAATGGGAAGAAATTTCGATTGCGGCAGAAGATAAAATATCAGAGCCGTTAAGAAATATCGAATTTACAGATCAAGATACCTTTGTTGCTCTTGGTAATACAAAGTGGTATAATGGTAAGGCAGTTAATTCGACACCGACAGACAACCCAATTAAGCCAACTGTTTCACCAACAACAGCACCAACGGAAAATCCGGTTAAGCCAACAGCGGCACCAACGGAAAATCCGGTTAAGCCAACAGCGGCACCAACGGAAAATCCGATTAAGCCAACAGTGGCTCCGACTGATGATCCGACAAAACCGACAGCAACACCGACTACGGCACCAACCGAAGAACCGACACCTGATCCGTCAGGTTACAGTATAAGATATGAAAACGGTAAAGCGGTAGTAAATGCGCCAAGCGGTAAATATGCAGTAATCTTTGCGGCATATGACAGTGACGGTAAGCTTATAAGCGTTGCGGTAAAACAAGATGCCGAAATTACAAAAGCAAACCAATCAGTATATCCTAATAAGTTTACAACAGCAGGTGCAGCCGCAGGAAAGGTTATGCTTTGGGATAACTTAAATAATATGGTACCTCGAGCAGCAGCATCAATCCCTTTCAATTAATGGACGGTCAAAAGATTTTCGTTTCCACTGTCGGTGACGACAGTGGGGACGGAAGTGAGGAAGAACCTCTCAGAACGTTGGAAAAAGCAATAGACGTTGCAAATGAGATGAGAGAAGATTCCAATAAATTAATTGAAATATTGTTGCGTGAAGGTACTTACAGTGTAACAAACACGATAAAGATTATAAATTCTCAAAAAGATGATTCTTTACTTAAAATAAGTGCATATCAAGATGAAAAGGTTACAATAAATGCAGGTGTTGATATTCCTCTTTCGGCTATGAACATTGCCGATTCGGATTTTACAAATGCAATTATTGATAAACCAAATGCAGGAAGTGTCTTGCAATATAATCTAAAAGATGCACAAATTGAGGATTTTGGAGAAATTTCATTAAGAGGACACCTTATTTCCGATGAAAAAGAGGCTCAGGCAGAATTAAGCCTTAACGGTGAAGTTCAAAAGCTTGCAGGGTGGCCGAACGGTGAATATACAGGGCTGATAAAACCGACAGATTCTAACGAATACGGAAAAAGAACAAAGTCGGGAATTGCAAATGGATGTAGCTTTAAAGTGAATTACGACCGTCCGTCACAATGGAGCAAACCTGAGCAAGCTTGGTTATCGGGAACAATAGGACCTAATTATGAATTTGATTATTACCCTGTAAGCAGATTTGATTCGGAGGAAAAACGTGTTTATTTAAGCAGAGGTGCTTTGGAAAAATACTATACAGAGCCGTATTACAGATTTGAAAATGTACCGGAAGAACTTGATGAACCGGGTGAATATTACATTGACAGACAAAGCGGAATGTTATATTTTTATCCACCCGAGGATGCACCAAAAGATTCCGTACTTACAATCACAATGTCAACACCGACATTGGATGTAAGCGGAAAAGCTCCTAACTCTATGTTCAGAATAGAGAACAGCAAGAATATAGTTTTTGAAAATCTTATATTCAAAGGCGGACGCGGTTCGGCGATAACGGGTAAGAATAACAGCAATATAAAATTCATTAATTGTGAAATTAACAGTTTCGGCGAAAACGGAATACGTTTTGATGCTTCAACCGATATAACAATCAGTGATTGTAAAATACATGATGTAGGACAAGACGGAATTCTATTTGTAAGTTGCGGAAATTATCAGACGCTTTCACCAAGTAACATTGTTGTGTCAAACAACGATATTTATAACTTTGCCAGACTTGAAAGAAGTTACAAGACAGGTATAGACTTCGGATACAGATGTGTGGGTGCAACCGCAGCAAACAATCATATACATAACGGCCCGCATGCCGGAATGATATTCTACGGTGTAAATAACGATATTTACGGTAATGAATTTGATAATCTTGTTACGGAATTCAGCGATATGGACGCTCTGTATTGCAACAATTCAAATTATCCTTGGGAACGAGGTAATAAAATTCATAATAATTATTTTCACGATATAGGCAAAAGTTCAATGAATGGAAGACACCAGATTAATGTAAGAGCAATTCGTACAGATAATCGTGGATGCGGACTTAATATATATGAGAATTTGTTCTATAATATCGGCGACGGCGGCAACGGCAACGGAAACAACGGCATCGGAGCAATAACTGCCGAAGGCACACGAAACAGAATTTTCAATAATTTGTTCGTAGATTGCAATGAGGCATATTTCAACACACTTCAATACAAAGAAATTGAAACTGCCGATGACGGTACTTTATATCCCAATACGATAATAAACAGTTCCGGTGTTGAGGTTGCAAATACAATTAACGGTGCAAAAGTCGCTGATTTGAAAAAGCAAATGGAAAAATATTTGCCTGTTTACGGTAAACAATTTCCGGAACTGTATAATTATTTTTATGAACATCCGAATATGTCGAAAACAAATGAATTTAAAAATAATATGATAATAAACATAGCAATACCGCTAAGTAATTTTAACGGTACACAAAATGAGGAAGGATTCAGAGGTTCGCAAATGCTGACAGCGGCGTCGGGAAATTATGTTTCAACGTCAGATCCAGGTTTTGTATCATATGATAACGGTAATTTGGAACTTTCATCGTCGGCAACATTACTTGTTGAAGGGCTTCCGAAATTTGAAATGAGTTCGTTTGGAATACAGTAATTTATATGGGAGGACTAGCTGTGAAAAAGATTGCTATAATGTTAGCAACAATTATATTTATTCAGCTTGGGGCAACATCTGTGTTTGCAGATTATACAGATGTAAGCGGTCATTGGGCATTAAGATTTATAAATGAATTGACAGATAAAAAGATTGTAGAGGGCGATAATCTTGCTTTCCGACCTGACAGAAATGTAAATGTTGATGAATTTATAAAAATGGTTATAGCCGCAATGGATATAGAGGTTACACCTCAGCCTCAAAACTGGTCAGCACCTTATATTGAAAAAGCATTGCAAAAACAGTTAATCTATAAAGATGAATTTGACAAATATAATCGTCCTATAAAAAGGTGCGAGATTGCCAAGATATGCGTTAGGGCTATAGGTGCTGATGAAGTTAGCGGAAATGAACGAAACGAGTTGATTTCACGCATTTCGGATTATTACGATATTTATAACAAAGACAAAGAATATGTACTTGCGGCATATTCAAAGCATTTGCTTTACGGTTATGAAGATAACAGTTTCAGAAGTGAACGCTATACCACAAGAGCAGAGGCGTGCGTTATAATAAGCCGAATGATTAAAGTCGGTAACTTTACCGATAATAACGGCGGAATTATTGATAATCCTATTTTGAAAAATATAATTTATGTTGCAAATACTGGAAATGATGAAAATGACGGTACGATTGACTCACCGTTAAAAACACTTGAAAAAGCGAGAGATAAAGTCCGTGAAATTATATCTTCCGGAAATTATCCTGACGGCGGAATAACAGTTTACCTTCGCGGAGGGGATTATGTACTTGATAAATCGTTAGAACTTGGTTCTAATGATTCGGGAACAGAAAATAATCCTGTTACATATTCTTCGTATCCGGGAGAAGTTGCAAGAATTACAGGCGGAACAAAGTTGCCGTATAATGAATTTAAGAAGATTTCATCGGATATGGCGTCAAAACTTCTTGATAAAACGGTATCAGATAAAGTATTGGAATTAGACCTCGGAAAAATGGGTATTGAAGATTTAGGTCAACTTTCAAGACGTGGTTACGGAATTTCAGCCGATGTGATACCGCAAGCTGAATTATACATTGACAGTGACAGAATGCAGCTTGCAAGATGGCCTAACAGTGATTGGGTAGGTACAACCGATATAGTAAGAAGTGGCGCAAGAAGTAAAAAAGGAGTTTTGGAAGGTGCGGTTTATAAAATTGATTATGACCGTCCTACTAAGTGGAAAACAAATATCAATGAAATATATACTTCAGGTGTCTTAGGACCAAACTATTTCTACGGTTACTTCCCGATAGAAAAAATAGAGCCGGGACAAATCACATTAAAAGAAGGTTCGGTTACAAGCTATTATTCAAAGCATTTTATAAGATACGAAAATATATTTGAAGAACTTGACCAACCGGGTGAATATTATATCGACAGAAATACAAAAATGTTGTACTTATATCCGAAAGAAGGATTTAACGAAAATTCGGATATTTGGTTATCGCAATTAAGTGAAAATCTTATTTCGGGTACAAATGTAAGCAATGTAACATTTAAGAATCTGAAAATGGAATCGTCAAGAGCCGGAGTTATCCGTATAAAAGACGCAAAAAATATTACGGTTGAAAATTGTGAAATAGCAGATACGGGAACAAACGGTGTATATCTGAGCGGTACGGAATGTACTGTAAAGAACAGTTTAATTCACGATATTGGCAGTACGGGTATCAGCATAAGCGGCGGTGATTATGACAATATCATCTCAAGCGGAAATGTTGTAGAAAATAACCATATTTACAAAGCCGCTCAAATAGAACGTTCTTATCAGGCAGGTATACTTGTCGGTTATCGTTCTGTAGGAACAACAGTAAGTCATAATGAGGTTCACGATATGCCGCATTCGGCAGTTATTATATACGGACCTAATCATACGATTGAGTATAATAACATATATGACGCAGTTAAAGAGTTCCACGATATGGATGCTATTTATATGAATGTATATCAGTATCCTTGGGAAAGAAATGTTGTTATCAGAAGAAACTTTATACACGATTTGGGACAACAGACATTTACCGAAAAGCAAATGAACGTTGCAGGTATTCGTACCGATAACAACGGTAACGGATTACAGGTACTCGAAAATGTATTCTATAATATAGGTTATCAAAATGCAAACGGAATCAGAGGTGTATGTGCACAAGGAATTGATAACGTTGTAAACGGTAATATATTTATAGATACGTCAGGTACATATGAAGGTTCTCATACATATAATCCGGACGCTAAATGGGATGTGCAGTCAGACAGCGTAAAAGGAATATATGCACAGTGGCAGATATACAGTCCGAAATATTCGGAAAGCAATCCGGAAGTGGCTGACTTCTTTAAACATCATTTTGCGGCATATGAAAATGCAAATAAGTTTAATAATAATTTAATTGTAAATATTAAATTCCCGCTAAGTACACTAAACGGCAATCCTGCTTCACAAGGATTTTTCGCAAATGACCGATTGGTAGAGGCGGCAGGTAATATTATTACAAAGTCTGATCCGGGATTTGTTAATTATAGCGGAGGAGATTTCACAATAAAGGAAGACAGTAGCGTCTATAAGGAAAATCCTGATTTACCTAAAATTGATTTTGAAAATATCGGTCTTTTAAAAGACGAAAGTGTGGGAGTAAAAAAATAGAAAGGGTGAGTATAATTGAAAAAAATACTATCAGCACTGATTTCTTTAATAATGCTGTTTAGCATAGTTTCTGTAACACCTGTTATGGCTGATTCAATATCGGGAACATACACTTTTGTAGATACTTGTTACAGTCCCGAATTAGGTATTTATGTAGCAGTTGCAAAAGATTTAAGCTCGGGAACAACACCGGCACAAATATATGTTTCAGATAACGGCAGTGACTGGACTTTGAAAAAAACATTGTCACAGGCAAAACATTTCGGTAATCCTAATACAAGACAAGTAGTTGTATGGTGGGAGAAAGAACAAAAGTTTGTACTTGCGGCGAATAATAAAATCTTTATTTCAGATGACGGTACAACTTGGAGCGAATCGACAAATGAAAGTATGGTCGGTTCAAATACAACGGTTGCAACAAACGGTCAGACATTGGCTCTTGCGGCAGGAGGAGTTGTCAAGGTTTATAACAGCCTTGACGACACTCCTCCTATAAGCAGTGACTCAACAGCATTCAAGTTGGTTGACAAAAGTGCAGTTGCTAAAACCATAGGTTTAACACCAAGTGACCCTATGAGATATGCGGTAGGCGACCAGTACAAAATATGGTATTTCAACGCAGAGGGTACAAAGACTACATTGACATCAAATATTTCGGCACAGCCTTACGATATGGAATATGTCGAAGGATTTAACGGTTGGGTTATGATAAACGGAACTGCCGTACTTAGAATTTTGATGAATGACGAAACGACAAAGTATAATAATTTTTCGGCAATGAAATTGTCTGACGGAACAGATAACACTGAAAAATTTACCTCTGTCGGAGTAAACAGTGATAACGTGGTTCTCGGTACCGCCTCGGGTAAAATTTTAATCGCTCCGAATGACAGTTCGTCACTTACCGTTGATGTACCGTGGATGATTGCGGAATCGGGCAATGGTTCAGAGTCAAATGAAGAAATTCGTTCAATAAGTGCAATAAACGACGGTATGTTCCTCGTAGCGTCAAAGACGAAGTTGTTTATGCTTGTGAACGAAGATGATAAGTGGGTATATTACGATGTGGCAAGAGATGATATAGTCCTTGAAGATACAAGATTTGAAATTCCCGAATCGGGTATGTATTCGGAAACATTAGAGCCTGTACATTATGATTATAAAGGTGAAATTTCAAATGATAATATCGAAAAGTTTGAATTAATATCTGATTTGCCTGATGGTGTAATATCAGAATCGGTAAGCGATTCAAGTGCTCAGTTAGTAATAGACAGCAAAACGGTAGGCGGACACAAAATAAAATATCGTGCAACTACAGAAAAAGGAAAAACAAAAGAATTTACAGTAACTGTTGTCGATGAAGATCATATAGAAATAGAGGGAAATGACAAAATAGCAATACCTCTTGACGGCGAAGATAATGAACAGTATACATATACTGCAACAGTTATCGGTACAGACGGACAGAAAATGAACAGAAATGCGGAAATAGCAGTTGTATCAATGCCTGACGGTGTTAAATTCGATGAGAAAACAAATACTTTTACGATTGATAAAGATACGCAGGCAGGTGAGCTTGTTATAAAAGCATCGTCTAAGGTAAAACCGCAAAATGCTCAAGAAAAGACAATAAATATTACGAAACGTGCTGCAGATAAGATTGAATTTGTCGAGGCACCCGATTCGATATTTATTCCGGATAATGCAAAAGAAACATTTACATATTCGGCAAAACTTTATGACCAAATAAACAAAGAAATGGTCGGAAGAAAAATAAACTGGAGCGTTGAACCGAAAGAAATTGAAAGCATGGAAGGTGTTTCAATCAATGAAACGACAGGCGAATTAACTGTAGACAGTAAAGCTGTTTTAGGCGTTATTTCAATCAAAGCAACCGATTCTCAAAATACTGAAATCTCGGTGCAAAAAGACGTTAAACTTCAATACACCGACCTAAGAATGGCAAAAGAAGATTTATCGGAATTTAAAATAGATACGTCAGTACCTGTAACGGAAAATCTTAATCTTATTACAAAAGGCACATTTGAAAGTACAATTTCTTGGCGTAGCAGTAATGAAGACATAATCAAAACAGACGGAACTGTTATTCGACCGAGCAGAGAAGATAAAAAAGTTACAATTACAGGTGTAGCAAAAAAGAAGGCGGCGTCAACAGAAGTCAAATATGAACTTGTTGTAAAAAAGGCTGATAATCTTTGCATTAACGGTGATTTAACAGAAGATACCGTACAGGGATGGTTCCCTAAAGATAATACGGTTTTAAGTATTATTAAAGACAATGAAGAAAACGTTTTAAATTCATCGGGTACAGGAGCATATCAAGTTCTGACTTTAACAAATGACAGCAGTTACGGCTTTATGGCAAAAGTTAAAGCTACAAAGGGCAGTAAAATAAGACTTGTATCAGAAAAAGGCGGTACAATCGCAGAAGTAACAGCAACAGGTGACTATCAGGATATAAAAGCCTCATATGATTACAGAAAACAAAAGAGTTCATTTGAAGATAAAATATATCTTGAGTATAACGGTGAATTGCAGATAAAGCAACTCAAAGTCTTTGAAATTACACTTGAACTTAATAAGGTATCAAGTGCAGTAAATAAAGCTGTTTACAGTAAATCATCGACAAACATAAACGACGCTAAAAAACTTGTTTTGGCATTTTATGATTTGCCGATACGAGAAGAACTTTTAGACAAGCTTAACAGCATTAATCCATCGTCGGGAGGTAATTCCGGCGGCGGTGGCGGCGGTGGCGGCGGAGGAAGCTCATCTCCAAGCAAATCAACCTCACCGGCAGATGTAAAAACTGATACCGGTACAGTTGCTATTCCGCCGCAAGATAAGAATGAAATTGAAAAGACAGAAGACGAGTTGGACACATATCTTCTTCGTTTTAAAGATATGAAAAATCATTGGGCAAGAGAAGATGTTGAATATATGGCAGAACTCGGAATTGTCAACGGTGATGAAAACGATAAATTCAGACCGGAAGACAGAGTGTCAAGAGCAGAATTTGCAACGATGATTAGCAAAGCTATGGGGTTGGATACAACCAAATATGAAAACAGTTTCTTTGATGTAGTAAGTGACGATTGGTATTCGGGATATGTTCAGACAGTAAGAAGTAACGATTATATGAGCGGATATGACGGTTTATTTAAACCGAATGCCGATATTACCCGCGAAGAAATTGCAAGAGTTATTGTTGCGGCATATAACAGCAAGACAAATACAAAATTAGAAAAAGGTAAATCATTGTACTTCAATGACCTTGATGATATAAGTTATTGGGCATATGATTACATTGTCGAGGCGGCGGATATGGGATTTATTTATGGAATAACTGACGAATTGTTTGCTCCAAAGCAACCTGCGACGAGGGCACAGGCGGCAGTAATGATTAAACGTGTCTATGATAAACTTCATCCTGCTGCGGAATGATTTTTATGACACAAAAAACTGCGAAAGGAGATAATAAAATATATGAAGAAATGGATAAGCATTTTCATATTCACTCTATGTTTAATATTTTCTGTAAACTGTGTATGGGCAGAGGGCAGCCTTAGTGAAAAACAGTCAGAGGCTATTTCGCTGATGAATGATTTGAAAATATACACCGACATTACAGAAGAAAATGCCTCAAATGCAATAACAAGAGCTGAATTTGCTAAAATAATTGTCAGAGTTATGGGCGTGGAGTCCTCCCTAACAAATGCTCCTCGCCGAATTTTCTCTGATGTGTTACCTGATAATGACGCGGCAGCAAGTATCGAATTGTTGTATGAACGCGGAATAATGATGGGTTACGGACAGGCTGAATTTAAGCCTGACGCAGTACTTACACTTGGCGAGGCTGTTAAGGTAATGATTTCGATTACCGGTTACAGTGAATGGGCAGAGCAACAAGGCGGATACCCAAGCGGATATTATGCTACCGCTGTATCAAACGACATTCTAAAAGGTGTAAGCGGTGCTGTAAATGAAGAAGTCAACTACACCGATGCGGCAGTGATGATTCAAAACGTGTTGGAAGGTAAGAAATATCGTGTAATAACAGGTTATGAAAACAATTCGGTTGTTTCTTCGGATAACAACGAAGAATATATGGGTTATGCACTTAACATTTACCGCTATACCGGAATAGTCGGAGCATACGGGAATACATCACTATACAGTACCGATGATGAATATGAAGAAAACAACGTAAAAATTGACAATGAAATTTTTGAAACAAACGGAATTGATTTTTCTCAATATTTAGGAATGAAAGTAACGGCTTACTATAAGGCTGACGATAGCGGATACTATATTATGCACGTAGTTGCCGATAAAAAATCCGAAATGATTGAAGTAAAATCGGAAGATATTGCAGAAAATGTGTCAAAAGAAAAATTTGAATATTATGATAACAACAAAATCAAGAAAGCAAAAATTTCTGATAATGCAACATTTATCTATAACGGCAAAAAACTTGATGTTGTATCAGACGCGGATCTTCAAGCCGATAACGGATATGTACGTTTAATCAGTAACAATGGCGGAAGTACATACGATACCGTTATAATCAAAGATTATGAAACATTTATTGTTGATAAAGCTATTGCGACAGACAGCCTTTTATATTTTAAATATGATAAAGGTTCACTTGATTTAAGCAGTGTAAGTAATATAAATGCAAAATATTTTGCAGAGGGTAAAGAGGCTGATTTTTCAAGTATTTCAACAGGAAGTATTCTGTCGATTGCTATGAGTAAAAATACAATAGGCAACCTAAGTGCCGAGATTTTGATTTCAAATAATCAAGTAACAGGCAAGGCAACAAAACTTTATAATAAAGGTACTAAGCATTATGCCGTACTTGAAGACGGAACGGAATACGTTTTTACAAATGAATATATTTCAAGACTTGACGAAGGTCAAAGCAGTACATATGAGCCGACAGTCGGTAATGAAGGCGAATTTTACATTGATTATTTCAATCAACTTGCGGCATATGCGGTTTCGGGAACATCAAAGAATTATGCGTATGTAGTTAATTGTTATTATGAACCGGGTCCTGCGACAGGTGAAATAAGATTGTTTATGAAAGACGGAACATTTGAAACGTATACATTGGATAAGAAAATTACGTTCAATGATAAGAGAGTTGACAAAGCCGATGTTCCGGAAATGCTGAAAACAACAAGCCCGGACGGAAGTGTAAACCAACTTATTATCTGTAAAACCGATGATAACGGCTACATAAAGAATATAAAAACGGCAGTAAATAAAACTTCTGAAACATATTATGTTGCCAGTGATGAAGAATTTGTATTAAATGCTCATCCGAAGAACAGTGCAGGAGTGGAAAGCGGATTGCGTTTTTATAAAAATATGGCCGAAAACAAACCATACAATTTCGTAAACGGAAAGACAATTCGATTTATGGTTCCTACGGATAAGGATAATGAAAAGGCATATAAAATTGAAACAAAGCTGTCTACAACAGATATGTCTTTGCCGGCACCGTTGTATCTGTATGACGCAGGTCCGGGCGGAGCATTGGGAGCAGTCGTAAGTAATACGGCAAGTGAAGGTAAATACAGTACACCTTGCATAATTGATGAAATATGTACGGCGGTCAACGAAGATGACGAAGTTGGTACATTAATTCAATTTGTAGGCGGACAAAGCGTGTTTGCCGGTGATGATATAATATATGACCAACCGAAAACAAACTGGAAAGACCGTGTTGATTATTCAAACATAAAAGTAGAAGATTTAAAACACGGTGATATTATTGAATATACAACATCAAACGATAAAGTTGAAATGCTTAGAGTTATTGTCAGAGTGGACGATATAGGTCCGATAAGAATAGACGGCGATCACATTCAGCTAAACGGAAATATGATTGCTGATGTTATATCGGTTGCCGATAACGGAAGAACGGCTATTGTAAAATATGTTGACCGTAACGGTGCAGAACAATATCAGTCAATGCTTATTAATTCAACAACTTATCGTTATGACAGCAGTGACGGAGAAATATACAATTCTTCGGCATCAGATTTAAGAGAGGGCGACCGTGTGCTTATAAATTCATACTGGTGGTCACCAAAATTGGTAGTAATATTTAGATAAAAAATAAAACAAGAAGGAGTGGAAAAATTATGAAGTATGTAAAAAGAATCATTGCAGCCACTGCAGCAGCTACTATGCTGCTCAGTGGTTGCGGAACTCAACCGGTGCAGGACACAGGTGATGAACAGGTAACATTAAAATGGATGTTTTTGGGTCCAGGTGAACAACAAGATTCACAGAAAGTTTGGGATAAGTTTAATGAAGAACTTGCAAAATATTTGCCGAATACAAAAGTAGAATTTGAATGTGTGACATCTTCTGACTATGCTGAAAAATGGAAACTTGCAAGTGCGTCAAATGAAGATCTTGATATAGTATGGCATGGCTGGATGATTCCGTACACAAGCGAAGTAAAAAAGGGTTCATATTTGGAATTGGATGATTTAATCGATGAATATGCTCCTGATTTAAAGAAAGAAATACCGGACGCAATTATGGATAAACAACGTGTAGACGGAAAACTTTACAGTATACCGTGTATGCAACAAATGGTATCATATGTGTCATCGCTTGATTTTCCGATTGACATATATGAAAAGTATAAAGACAAGATAAATATTGAAGAACTTGCCGATTTCTTCTCATCAAAGGAAACTATGGATAAAGAGGCATGGGATAAGATTGAAGAATACATAAAAATGATTAAGGACGGCGGAGATTTAAAAAAGGGTGTTTACGGATTCGCCGATCATGTTGAAAAAGGCTACGAATGGATCTCAAGTCCATATAAGATAAAAGCAAGCGGTGATGATTATACACCGATTAACCTATACAGAACTCCGGAATACAAGACATTTGTTCAAGTATATGCTGATTGGTTCAATAAGGGATATATCAGAAAAGATATTCTTACCGCTGAAAATGTCGGTACTGAAGATTACGAAGTAAAGGGCGGTGCAAACTATATCGTCGGTCAGGGATATATGCCTACTCAATCTGAAATTGACAGTAAAAAAGCCGCAGGTTCAACTGCATACGTAAAAATTCCGTTTGATAACAAGCATTACATTCCATATGCCGCATCTGCGTCGAATACTGCAATATCAATCAATTCAAAACACCCTGAACGCGCAATGCAGTTAATCGGTCTTATGAATACTGAAAAGGGCAAAGATTTGTACAATCTGCTTGTATTCGGTATTGAGGGCGAACATTATACAAAGGTAAACGACAAGGAAATTCAACCTATAGGTTATACATCACAACCGACTTCTGAAAGCCCATACGGACAATACAGATTTGCAATTGGTAACACATTTAACGGTTATGAAATCTATATGCAGGACAAGAATCCAATATACGATAACGAGTTTATTAAGAGTGTAAACGATAAAGCCGAAGATTCAAAGCTTAGAGGTTTTACATTAGATACAGACCCTATAAAGATGGAACTTGCACAGGTAACAGCTGTAATAGGCGAATATAAGAAATCTCTTAACTCCGGTGCGGCGGCTGATCCTATGGGATTGTACGAAGAATTCCAACAAAAACTTATTGCGGCCGGCGATGATAAAATTGTTGAGGAAATTCAACGTCAGATAGACGAATGGAGAGCAAATAAGGGGAATGAAACAACTCAAAGTGAAGGAGAATGAAACTGAAGGAGAATAGAAAATGTCACATAGATTTAGAAAAATAGCGACAGTCTTGCTTGCAGCTGCGGTCACTTTGCAGTCAACAACATTTGCCGCAATAACGAGAGAACCGGAATTTTCGGATCTTTCAGAGCATTGGTCAAAATCTATTATGATGCGTCTTAACGGTTATGGTGTGATATGCGGATATGATGACGGAACAATACGACCTGATTCATATGTGAGTGTTACGGAATTTCTGACTATGATGGTGAAATCACTCGGCTTTGAAACAGAGCCGGGTGATGGATACTGGGCAACGCCTTATATACAGAAAGCTGTTGAATTAGGTTTAATAGAACCTGATGAATATTCAGATTATGATGCAACTTTGACAAGAAGTCAAGCGGCAAAAATTATAGCCAACGCTTTATCTGACACTGCAGTCGCAGATGAAAATGCCGTAAAAGCAAAAATCTACGACTATGCGGAAATAGCTGAAGAATACAAGCCGTATGTTCTTATTGCATATGACAAGAAAATAGTAAACGGCAATCATGATAACTGTTTTGAACCAAATCGTAATATAACACGAGCTGAGGCAAGTGTTATGGCAGTGAGATTGATAGATAAAAACGGTGGAATAAAAGAGCCTGACAACGGAAACGGACCTAATAACAACAGCGGTGATGTAACATCATCGGCTAAGTTATACGTTGCGCCGAATGGCAGTGACAATAATGACGGTAGTGAAAGCTCACCGTTTGCAACGGTTCAGAAAGCAAAAGAAACAATCAAAAATATGAATGCGGCAAATTCATTGCCTGAAGGCGGTGTAACTGTATATCTTCGTGGCGGTACATACTATATAGACGAGGGTATGACATTTACAAAAGAAGATTCCGGTAAAGAGGGCAGCACGATAACATATACATCATATCCGGGAGAGGCTGTAACGATTTCTGGTCAAGTACCTTTGGAAAAGGGTTGGTTTACTGCGGCTGATGATACGGCTAAAAACGTTATGATTGATAAAAATGCCGCGTCAAAAGTTCTTATGGTTGACCTTAAGGAACACGGTATTACAGATTACGGTGAATTAAGTACAAGAGGCTATCACTATTTCAATAAAGGCCGATATGCACAGGCAGAACTTATTGTAAATGATGAAAACCAAACTCTTGCACGTTATCCGAACAGCGGTTCAATATCTGTTCCTACAGATAATGTAGATACAGATAATTTTGGATTCCGCTATACGGATGAAAGAGTTTCTAAGTGGAAAGACGCTAAGGACGCTTATATAGTCGGTACAATTTCAATCAACTATGAAAACAACACATATCCGATAGATAAAATTGATACGTCAAAGAAACTTTTGACTATAAAAGAGGGACGTATTAATACATACTATACAAACGGTTGGTTCTACGGTGAAAACTTGCTTGAAGAACTTGATACCGAGGGTGAATACTACATTGACCGTGACACAGGCAAACTTTACTATTACGCACCGTCAG